>JAABUN010000587.1_pt1 | contig 91455 bp, 99 predicted proteins | sample 5559311 | NCBI WGS metagenome assembly JAABUN01 (sample SAMN10711877, study PRJNA513370) | rock metagenome | isolation source: Antarctica rocks | place: Antarctica: Victoria Land, Siegfried Peak sud | reverse complement strand
GCTGACGGATGACGGTCGGCCGTTGTCTAAATATACGGTTGCGGTTTTTGGTGCTTACGGCGTTTCGTCTCTCGTCATTAAAGCCCCTGAGGTTCCCGGCTCTGATGCTTGGGTTCCCGGTACTCCTCTGAATTTTGCCGGTGTGTCGGTGCTGCTCTATCAGCCCGATTCGGCTAAAAGCCTGTCTGGTGCTTCGGTTTCCGCTGACGCGGTAAGCCTTGCATCCGACGGGGACGCGAAAGGGTCGAAAACCCTCTAGGCGTGCCATATGTCGCTAGCCGGGCGTGGGGTTCATCGGGTTCCTCATGTCCGGCTTTCGGCGCGTATGGCACTTAACCCGTTCGCTGCTCCCTCTCCTCGCCCTTCTCGTGATCGCTCTCCTCTGATTGATCGCGATTCCCGATCCGTTGCCGTCGGCTACTGGTTCGGCGTTGTGCTCTTTCATCGCCTTCCTCGCTCGGTCTGGCGCTACCGGTGGGAACTCTCGCCGCTCGTCGTTGCGTTGGCTCCCGTGTCGGTGTTGTCGTCCTGGTGGGGGCTGCTGCTCGGTGTACCCCTCGGAGTCCTGGCGGCTCGTCTCTGGCTCAACTCTGCCGCTCGTGAAGATCACGCCGCGTATCGCGCTCTCTGTCGGTTCCGTGATTCCTGGCCTGACCATGCGGAGGCGCTTGGCTTGTCGGTCACTGACTCCCGCGATCGTGTCTTGACCCCTCGGATTGTCGAATCGGAAAACCTCGGCGGTGGCTCGTTCCGATGGCTGCTTGATCTACCTCGCGGTTTGACCGTCGAAGACCTCGACCGCCGCCGCGAAGAGCTTGCAGTGGCGTACCGTGCTTCCTCGCTGATGGCGGAACGAGACCCCCGCCGCGCTCATATGGCGAGTCTCACGGTCACGGGGCAGAATGACCCTCTCTATCTCGATCCGTTGTCCGCTGATCCGATCTTGTGCATGCCTGCCGGTCAGCCGTCTGATACTCGGATTGTGCTCGGCTACACCTCAACCCGCGAACCGGTAACGCTTCCCCTTTTCGAAAAGGGTTACCTCGTAGCCGGTGCCCCTGGTGCTGGCAAAAGTGGCGGATTGGCTAATATTTTAGCCTGTGCGGCTTTGATGCGCGATGTAGAACTCTGGTTGATCGATGCTAAAAACGGCGCGGAGCAAGCTCGATGGTCTCCATGCGCTAAACGGTTTGCGACTACTCCGGCTGAGGCGCGTGAGATGCTCTCTGATCTTGTCGTCATCATGGACGAACGCTATGAAGTTTTGCGGGCTTCGGGTGCTTCTAAAATTACCCCCGGCGCTGATACTCCCCTGATCTTTATCATCGTTGATGAGGTTTCGCGTATCACCGGCTCCGGTGGCGCTGAGGCAAAAGAGGCCAACCGCCTCCTTAGAGAGCTTGTACAAGTCGGTCGGGCGGCTGGGCTAATTTTGGCGATATGCAGCCAGAAAATTGACGCTACGACCCTTGATACAAATATCCGCGATAATATGGCATTCAGATTGGCATATAGGTGCGGTACTGAGGCTCAGGCTATAACCGTGCTAGGCGATGAGGCGGTAAGAAATCTCGGCGCGGACGCTCATAAACTCGGCGATACCGCTGGCGTTGGCTACCTCGTCGGTGAAGAGGGCGGTAAAGCGGTTCGGCTTCGTTCCTACTGGCTTGATGACGATGTTCGGCAAGAGATTGCGGATCGCGCTTACGCCTGGCGTCTAGAGCATCAGCCCGAACTACTCGGCGGGTATCTGCCTCTCTCTCCCTCGGAGTCTGTGTCGGGTGCTCTTGATGCTCTTGAGACCTTTGACGCTTTGACAACGTGCGCGGCTCATCGCCTCGATCCTGACGCTGGTAAGGATTGCGCGGCCTGCCGGGCGATGTGGAACGAACACACCTCGGCGGCCTTTCGTAATGCGTGGGGGGCGGCCTCGTGAGCTACCTCTACCGTCCGGGCATCTACGGCTGTATGCATCCTTACTGTGCGTATCGCGCTCAGCTCGACCATTACGCCGAACGGTGCCCCCGCTGCGTGCTGTGTGCTCGTCCCCTGGTTGAAGACGTTCCCGCTTCGATTGCCGCTCAACTCCAAACGCGGCGGATGTCATGAGCGAACATTTGCCCGACTTTGGGACGCAGTGGCATCGGCGGGCGCTTGAACGTCCTCGGGTCGAAGCTGCTCCTATTGTCTCGCCTGCTGACATCTTGGCGGTGCTCGATCTTGATGTGACGTTGCCAAATGGCTCCGATCTAGATTTGGCGATGTGGTTCCTCGGAATCCTTCCGGTCAACACGATTGAAACACCGCTGATCGACTGGTGGGGTGGTTTGTGAGCGACTACCCCCATATCTCTGATCTAGCTGCCGATGACCCGTTTAGAATCGCTGGCGGTCAACTGGTGTTCGGCTCTCAAGTTGTAGGCCGTATCTATCACGACCGGGCGGAACGCCCCAACCCTCTCCTTTCTCGGTCGGTCGACCTTGAAAAGATTCCGGTTGAGTTGCGTGGAGCTGTTGCCGCTGGTCATCTCTGTGCTAAACCGCTAGTGCTTTACGGTCAGGCCGCGATTGAGAACTTTCAAGCAGATAGAGAAACCGGGGTACTGCCTGACGGAATCAATCAACGATCATTTGCTTTGCCGTGCGGTAATCGTCGGGCGCATGCTTGCCCTCATTGCTCGAAAAAGTATCAACGCGATCTGTACCGAATCGTAAACGAAGAAGTGACCGCGAAACAGTCTTTAACGTTTGTCACGTTGACGGCTGACGGTATGGCGGTCGAACCGTTCAAGGCGTGCCCTATGCATTTGGCGCCGCTCAAGAAAAAGAGCGGCAAACTTTCCCCGCGTAAATGCCCGTGTGGCGAATACCACGCCTCCGGAGATGATCGGATCGGCGCGCCTCTGAACCCTGCTCGGTTTGATGCTCGCCGGGCTGCGTCTTTCAACTGTGCATCTGGCGCGCTGATGTCTGATTGGATTCGTCGCTTCCGCCGTGAGGTTCGTAACCGTGAGCGAAATCGGCTTTTTGCGCTTCTCGATCCGGCGCTCAGGGGACACGATCAAAAACTTGCTAAAACTGAGGCAAGGGAAAAAGCTCGAATCTATGCGCGGGCGATCAAGATTTGCCGCGTAGCTGAGGTACAAGATCGCGGCCTGATCCATCATCACATGATGATTCTGGGTCTGTGGCCTGATGAGCTACTTCGTAAAACTACCGACGTAGCTGCGGCGTTCCTGGACGGCTATCGGCACACATATAGCGCCACCAAACACGGTTGTCACGCTAAACAAGTCCTACCGGGTCAACGTCTGGCGACAAATAACGACCCCGGCCGCATGTATTCGGCGTATATCAGCAAGTACGTTTGTAAATCGTTCGCGAAGATTGTAGAGACTGCCACCGGCGAATCTGGAGCACACTACGCCCGGATCATTGATCAGGTGATGGCTTTAGAAGATGAGCGCGCCGAAGATGAAGAAAACCGGGGGCTTGATGCTTGGGACGACTGGCGTGATGCTGAAATCTCCTCGTTTGTCTCGCTGCGAAACCATACGAAGAACCCCGCGCCACGCCCGTGTCTCGCGCTCAAACCGAACGATCAATATGAATACGCGGTTCTCTTGAAGTGTCGGTGTCCTGATTGCATCGCGTGGCGGCGCAAACGTCGGGCATCCGAATATCTCGGGCTGCGAGGTCACCCGTTTAGTAGCGGTCACTCGTGGGGTGGTTCGTTTTCCGCAATTCGGACGGCTCGCCGTGAATATGCCTCGGCTGCCGCTGATGAAGCATGGGCGAAAGTTTGGGGCGATACGCCACGGCTGGATTACGGTTCGAGCGGTTGGAGGGTCACCGGTTGCGGTCTCAATAAGGCGCTTGATCTCGAAGACGGCTTGATGGTTGTCGCTGGCCTCTGTGCTAGCTGATCCAAACCTCCACGGTTCTCGACTGCTCGGATTTGTACCGGCGGCTTTGCTGTGTTTGGGCATCAATGCCCGCGCGTCTCGCTGCTGATGACAAGAGCGGCGCAAGTGGGTGACCGGCCGCTTGCGGCCGCATGCGCGCGCGTAGTCGCCGTCTCGATGGCATCGGGCAAGAGCTAACGCGCCGGGAACGACCGGAGGGCGTTCCCTTTATGTTTAAATAGAGAATTTTGGACGGGCTAGCAAAATACCCCGCGCGCCCCGCGCGCGCTCCCCTTTAGGGGCGGGGGGGTCGTATTACTCTCGTCTCATCAAATTACACGCTTCTACAGCTTGTTCGAGTCAAAGAAGAGATACGCGGCGCCCACCAACGCCGCTAGCACCGTAGCCACGACGGCGACACGTTTGTTCGAGAGACTACTCAGGATGAAATCAAGGATGGCATCAAACATGAAGAAAAGTTGCGTTCCGTCAATATTGTAATAGAGTGGGTTATGGCTCCTTCGCGCTCCCCTTTAGGGGCGGGGGGGTTGGTAGGTATCTGTCGGGTCTCGCCGCTCGATTTCGATTCCGTCTACTGTGACATGTTGCACTGGCTCATCTTCACCGGTCGATAGGGTGCAATCCCATTTCAAAATAAACGTATATTCTTCGTTGGGCTGCTCTCCCTGGACTGCTAGCCAATGGGGGTTTGCATCGTTGAAATCGTGACCCTGAAATACCGCATCGGGTGATTTGCCTTGATTGAGTTCGTGGATCGCCTGGACGGCTTGCTGTCTGTTCATGGGTCGGAATGCTACAGATTGCATCGGTCGGCGCTAGTGCTGTTGGCTGATTGTTTGCGGTGTTTGTGTAATTATCTTGCAAGTCGTGAAATATGTAATAGAGTGGGTTATGGCTCCTTCGCTTTCCCCTCTCTCCCCGTCTTCTGTCGTGATGGTAACGGTTCATACTTGTTCGTCTACGAGTATCCACGGATCGCCCTACGAACTCCGCGCCGCTGCATTGGGTACTACGACCGACCGCCGCTCAAATTCTGACGTTGTAGTAGTTGCTCGATCTGGCGCGTCGCGTACGTGTCCGCGTTGGGTGTCTCGTGCTCATGCTGCAATTTGTGACATTCCTGGCTGTACGCTTTTGGATGCGCTGATCATTGCCGAATCGTCCCACGCGAACGCGCGGCGTACTAAATGGGTGGTGCCCTGTGTTTGATGATCAGTTGGTTTGTTGCGGTATTTACTGCCTCGGTGGGCGTGGATGGAATCGAAATGATTGGGATTTGTACGCCGCCCCGGTGGGCTTCTCTGCTGATCCTCGTAGAACTCCTGATTCTGTGATTGTTATGCGTGGCGTGGGCGGTTCCGTTCCGCGCTTCCTCTGGCGTGCGCTGGAGGCAATCGAGGATCTCGGCTCTTGCACCTTGTTGCAAGTTCACACGATCGTACTCAGCTCATACGAGAACCGATACTCATCTAGTTGGGTGGTGCCCTGTGTCTAGGCGTGGAGAGATTCGCGTACCGGGTGGTATGTACTTGATGCGTCCTGATCCTCGGCATCGTGTCGGTGGTGTCGTCTCGTTGATGCCTCGTCGTCCTCTGTCCGTCCGTCTGCTGTGGGCGGTGCGCCGGTAAACTCTCGGTGGGGGCGTGGCAGAACGGTCATGCAGCCTGCTCATAACGGGTGCTCTTTTGGAGCTACGTCGGTTCAACTCCGACCGCCCCCATGCCTGATCCGAACGTCCTCGTATTCCGGGGGCGTTCATCGTTTCCGGGTCTCGTTCGTGCTAGTCAGCCCCCAATTAGCACCGGGTATCTGCTCGCTTTATGCCGTTTTGCGGGGATTTAGGCTGTTCTATCTTGCAGGTTATGAGCCCGCTGCTCTACCGCTGAGCTACCGGCGCGCGCTGCGAGGCTACCCCGCCGCGTGAGCTACTCGACCGCGGCGACCGCGCGCTGCAGCTCCCCGACCGAGAGCGCGCCCTCGAAGCGCGAGCGGACGATGCCGTCGCGATCGATCACGAAAGTCCACGGCTCGGTCGCCAGGCGCCACGCCACGAGCTGCGGACGCACGCCCTCCTCCACCTTGTTGTCCTTGAAGACCTCCTGGTGGACGACGGCGACGCTGTCGCCGACGGCTGACTTGACCTGCAGCGCGACGTCGACGACCGGGCCGCAGACCCGACTCTGGCAGAGCTGCGGGGTCGCGAAGACCAGCACCACGGGCTTCTTGCCGAGCACGTCGCGGAGGTTCTCGCGGTGCAGGTCCAGGGCGGGCGGCACCCGCGTGTCGATTCGGGAGATGTCGCCACCGGCCGTGGCGACCGTCTCGGTGTCGATCGGGATGGCGCGGTCGCCGACGCCGGGCGGCGTGGCGCCCTTGGAGCCGACGGTCAGCGTCTCAGATCTCGTCTTCATGACTCGCCCGTCGAGGCGCACCAACGCGGTGACCGTGACCGGCCCGCCGCGGGTGAACGGGGTCTCGGCGACGTAGACGGACTTCGCGGAGTCGGGATCCTCCGTCGTCGTCCTGGAGGCGAAGGCGCTCTTGACCGCGAGCGACTCCGAGCGCGCGACGAACGGCCCGCGGACCCTCGTGCCGTCGGGACGGGCGGTGTAGAGCGCGACCTGCGCACCCGAGATCTGCGTGCGTGCCGCGTCGAAGAGGGCGAAGCCGACGCGGTTGGGTCCCTTCTGCAGCAGGGACACGGCCGGCGCCAGGATCGGGCCCTCGGGCATGTCGCCCACGAGATCGGTGAGGGTCTCGCCGCTTGCGGGCGTAGGGAAGTCCTGCGCGCTTGCACTCGGGCCGGGTGCCGGGGACGCCGAAGGCGCCTCGCGCTGGGCGGCGCCGCAGCCCGTTGAGACGAGTGCAAGCAAGGCGAGGACGAGGGAGCAGCGGCGCATCGAAGGCCGATCCTAGGAGGTGATCGCACCCGCCCGAGCCGGTCGCTCTGATTGGATGGTGCCCGGTTCAACCAATCGAGGAGAAGCACATGGCGCAGCGGGCAGCACTCATCACCGGGGCATCGAGCGGGATCGGCCTGGCGATCGCCGAGATGCTCGGCGGGGAGGGCTTCGGGCTGACCGTCGCCGCCCGCCGGCCGGAGAAGCTCGAAGCCGCCGCGGACGGCCTGCGGGCCAAGGGCTACGACGTCCAGCACGTCGCGGGCAACCTCGGCGACGAGGAGACCATCAAGGGCGTCGTCGCCGAGCATCGCGAGCGCTTCGGCCGCCTCGACGTGCTCGTCAACAACGCGGGCGTCGGAATCGGCGAGCTCGTCGGCGACCTGACCACGAAGAAGGTCGACCTGCAGCTCAACACGAACCTGCGCGCGATCTTCCTCTTCTACCGCGAGTGCGCGGAGCTGCTCAAGGCCGCGGGCGCCGAGCACTCGAATGCCCTGGTGGTCAACACGTCGTCGATCTCCGGCAAGGTCGGCGAGGGCTGGCTGAGCGTCTACTCGGCCACGAAGCACGGCGTCGTCGGCTTCACCCAGGCGATGAACAAGGAGCTCGCCGGCGACGGCATCAAGTCCACCGCGCTCTGCCCCGGCTTCGTCGACACGCCGATGACCGAGTTCGTCAAGGAGCACGTGCCGGCGGAGACGATGATCACTCCGCAGGACATCGCGGAGTCGGTGCGCTACCTGCTCAGGACCTCACCGGGCTGCGTCGTACCGGAGATCCAGTTCCTGCAGCCCGGCGGCGGCGCGCTGCCCGGGATCGGCTAGCTCCTAGACGAGCTCGCGCTCGCGCTCCACGCGCTCGAGCGCGCGCTCCGCGTCCTGGCGCTCGCGCCGCTCCTTGAGAAAGCCCCAGCCGCCGGTCTGGGCGGCCTCGCGGGAGCGGCGGGCGCGGGTCGCGGCCTGGTGCTCGGCGATCGCACCGCCCAGGTCGACCGCGCCGACTCCCATCGCGGTGCGCTGCGTGTCCGCGGCCAGCGACGCGACGAGGTGGCGCTCGAGGACAGCCAGCTCGCGCTCGGACGCGCGGCGCGCGCGCTTGACGCCGGTGAAGGCGTCCCAGGAGCGGGCGAAGGAGATGAAGCTCGTGCGGCCGCCGCAGCGGTGCGCGGCGAGCATCGGGCAGACGCCGCCCATGCGGTCGGAGTAGGCCCCGACGATGATGTCGTTGGAGCGAATGCCGTCGAGCATCGCCGCGCGGGTGCGGGTCGGCAGGCAGTCGATGACCCTGCGCAGGTCCTCGATGGTCGATCGGTCTCGTGACATAGGGTGATGGCCGGCTCGGGGTCCAGCGCCTCCTGCCGGGAAGCGTAGACGTTTCCCGACGTCACGCGACCTCAATCTCCTCTCAACGAAAGGAACCGTGCATGAAGCTCGGCGTGCACCTCGGCTACTGGGGCCTCGGCCTCACCTCTCAGGACCAGCTAGACGTGGTCCTGGAGGCGGAGAAGCTCGGCTACGACTCCGTCTGGACCGCGGAGGCCTACGGCTCCGACGCCGCGACGATCCTGGGCTGGCTGGCGGGCCAGACCTCCACCATCCGCCTGGGCTCGGCGATCTTCCAGATGCCCGGCCGCTCGGCCGGCATGACGGCGATGACGGCGGCGACGCTCGATCAGCTCTCGGGCGGGCGCTTCATCCTCGGCATCGGCTCGAGCGGGCCGCAGGTCTCCGAGGGCTGGCACGGCGTCCGCTTCGCCAAGCAGCTCGCGCGCACGCGCGACTACGTCGCGGTGCTGCGCATGGCGCTCGAGCGCCAGCGGGTCGACTACCACGGCGAGACGCTCGAGCTGCCGCTGCCCGACGGCCCGGGCAAGGCGCTCAAGCTCACGATCTCCCCGGTGCAGGAGAAGATCCCGGTCTTCGTCGCGGCGATCGGGCCGAAGAACACGCAGCTGGCCGCGGAGATCGCTGACGGGATCATCCCGACGCTCTTCTCCCCCGAGCACGTGGGCGTCATCCGCGACGAGGTTGAGGCAGGCGTCGAGCGGGCCGGAGGCGGCAAGACCGTCGAGGACGTGGAGATCGCCCCGCAGGTGCAGGTCTACGTCTCCGACGACCGCGAGAAGGCGCGCGACCTCATGCGCCCGTTCCTCGGGCTCTACATCGGCGGCATGGGCTCGCGCGACAAGAACTTCTACAACCAGCTCGTGCAGCGCTACGGCTACGAGGCGGCCGCCAAGGAGGTCCAGGACCTCTACCTCGACGGCAAGAAGGACGAGGCCGCCGCGGCGATCCCGGACGCCTTGATCGACGCGATCGCGCTGTGCGGACCCAAGGAGCACGTGCGCGAGCGCATCGCGGCCTACCGCGAGGCGGGGGTCGGCACGCTCGGCGTCACGCCCGTGGCGTTCACGCGCGACGAGCGCCTCGAGCAGCTGCGGCTGGTCGCCGAGCTCGCGGCTTGAGGGTCCTCCTCGGCGCCTTCGGCGACCCGGGCCACGCCTTCCCGGCCATCGCGCTGGCGACGGCGCTGCACGCTCGCGGCCACACCGTCTGCGTGCAGACCTGGGAGCGGTGGCGCGAGCACGTCGGGGCCGAGGGGGTGCAGTTCGCGGCGTCACCCGAGTACCCCGTGTTCCCCACGCGCGACCGGCCGCTGAAGCCCTACGAGGCGGTCGTGCGCGCCGCACGCGACACCCAGCCGCTCCTGCGGGCGTTCGCCCCGGACGTGGTCGTCGCGGACATCCTGACGCTCGGCCCCGCGCTTGCGGCGGAGCTGGAGGGCGTGCGCGCGGCGACGCTCATCCCCCACGTCGATCCGCGTCCCGCGCCGGGCTTCCCCCCGTACTCCGTCGGTGCCCGGCTGCCCCGCACCGCCTTCGGGCGTCGGGCGTGGGCGCGCACGGACGGGCTGATGGACAAGGGGCTCGAGCTCGGACGCGCAGAGCTCAACGAGACGCGACGGCGACTCGGATTGCCGCCCCTGGAGCACGTGCACGGCGGGATCTCGCGCGAGCTCGTCCTCGTCGGGACCTTCCCGCAGCTCGAGTACCCGCGGCCGGGCGGTCCGCCGCGCGGGACCCACGCGGTCGGGCCGCTGCAGTGGGAGCCGCCGACTGAGGAGGTCGACCTGCCGCCGGGCGACGGGCCGCTCGTGCTCGTCGCGCCCTCGACGTCGCAGGACCCGACGCACGCGCTGCTGCGCGCCGCCCTCGAAGGCTTGGCCGACCAGCCCGTCCGCGTGCTCGCGACCTGGAACCGACGCCGGCCGATCCCGGCCGTCGCGGTGCCCACCAACGTGCGCCTGGTCGAGTGGGTCTCCTACTCCAGGACGATGCCGCGCTGTGACGCGGTGGTCTGCCACGCCGGCCACGGGACCGTGCTGCGGGCACTGACGAGCGGCTGCGTCGCGGTAGCGGCGCCGGCCGCCGGAGACATGAACGAGAACGCCGCGCGTGTCGACTGGGCGGGAGTCGGCGTCCGCATCCCGCGACGGCTCGTCTCTCCGCGCGCGGTGCGTCTGGCGGTGGGTCGCGCGGTCGGCGAGCCGGCGCTGGCTGTCCGTGCTCGCGAGCTCGCGGCCTGGGCCGAGGCGAACCCGGCCGGCCCGCGGGCGGCCGAGCTGCTCGAGGAGTACGTGGCCGCGCCCGTCAACGCCGTAGCTTGATTCGCGGTCGTGCGGGTTCGTACCCACGCGCGCAGCAGTTCGTGAGGCTCGGGGGGTGGGACTCGAACCCACAACGACTCGATTAACAGTCGAGCATTCTGCCGATTGAATTACCCCCGATTGGAGTATCGGCTTCTATTCCGACGGCGGGAGTGTAGCGATCCCCGCTTCGACCTCGGCGTGACAGTTGGCGCAGAGCAAGAGACACTTGGCCGCCTCGTTCCTAATGCGTTCGATCGAACGCCCTAGGCCGCGCGAGCCAAGGCCGAAGCGCTTGGTCGCCGGGTCGAGGTGATGGAACTGCAGTGCCGCGACGCAGCGGTCGTAACCGCAGAGTCGACACGCTCCACCCGCCTCGTCTACGAGCTGCTGCTTGGCCCGTCGTCGCCAGGCAGAGACGGCATCGGCGCGGCAGCGGGCGCACACGTCGCGCCCAGCCACGCGGGCGAAGACCGCCTCGCCGTGTCGAGCGCAATTGTCCCGTTGCGCTGTAGCGGGAATGCGGCCCCGCGCCTTCTCGGTCGTCTGCAGCCCGTAGCTGCGCAGCCAGTACCGCACTGTCGTGTACGAGCGGCCCGTGCGCTCGGCGATCCCCCGGACGGTCAAGTCGTCGGCGACGAGCGCTGCGAGAAGTTCGCGGTTCAGGCTACCCGTTGGAGCCGGCATTATCCGAACACTAGTTCGTACACCGGACGGAACGGCTCAGGCCAGCTCCGCCTCCATCGCCTGCTCCACCGCGCGGTCGAGCGCGCGCTTGAGCGTCGCGCGCTCCGTCGCCAGCGAGGCGATATCGCCCGCGCCCGCCGCGCGCAGGCCGGCGATCCGGCGGTCGAGGCGGACGATCTTCAGCTTGAGCGACTCCGCGGCGAGCCCCGCGTGCGAGGACGAGAGCTGCACCGCGCGGTTGACGAGCTCGGCGATCAGGCCGCTGAGCTCGGGGTCGTCGTCCAGCGCCTGCGCTGGCGCCGCCAGGTGGGTGCGCAGGTGGGCGAGCGCGCGGCGGTTCAGCGGCGTGGAGAGCGCCTGCTCCGGGTCGAGCTCAGCCAGGAGCGTGGCGCCGCCCGCCGGCGCCGCCACGCACGCGGCCAGGAACTGGCGCTCCTGCAGGTCCAGGGGGTCCGGCGCGCCCGACCGGGCAAGCGGGGCCGCGGGGTTCGGCTCGCTCGGCGGCGCCGGCGGGCCGGGCGGCGTCCACTTCCGGTTCGCGCGGGGCTGCCCGACGCCCACGCCGGTCGGGCGCGCCACGCCCCCGCCGCCGTCGCCGGGTGTCGGCGCGGTCCGGCGCGGACCCGCCAGCCAGCTCGAGACGAGCGAGGGCGCAAGCTGCGTCGCGTCGGCGACCTTGCGCAGCAGCTCCTCGCGCAGCGCGCTGGCCGGCAGCTCGGCGAAGACCGGCCGCAGCGCGTCGATGAGCCGGTCCTTGGCCTCGGCGCTCGCGAGATCCTCCCGCGCGAGCGCGCGCTGGACCCGGAAGGCCACGAACGGGACGCTCGCGTCGACGAGCGCGCGGATCGCGTCCGGGCCGCCTTCGGCGACGACGTCCGCGGGATCCTGCCCCGCGGGCAGCGGGACGACGCGCAGCTCGAGCTTGCGCCCCGCGGCGACCTTCGCCGCGCGCAGCATCGCCTCCTGGCCCGCGGCGTCCGCGTCGAGCGCGAGCGCGACCTGCGGCGCCAGGCGCGCGAGCTCACCCACCTGGTGCTCGGTCAACGCCGTGCCCATCGAGCCCACGACGTTCTCAAGGCCCGCCTGGTGCAGCGCGATCACGTCGGTGTAGCCCTCGCAGAGCACGACCGTCCCGGCCTTGGTCGCCGCCACCCGCGCGACGTGCGCCCCGTAGACGTTGCGCCCCTTGGAGAACAGCTCGTTCTCTGAGGAGTTGAGGTACTTCGGCTTCTGGTCGGCGCCGAGCGCGCGCGCCCCGAAGCCCAGCACGCGCCCTCGGCGGTCGGCCAGCGGGAACATGATCCGGCGGCGGAAGCGGTCGATCAGCGGTCCGGACTGCGAGCGCTGCGTGAGCCCCGCGGCGTCGCACTCGCGGTTGGAGAAGCCTGCCGCCCGCGAGGCCTTGAGCACGACGTCGAAGCGCGACGGCGAGTAGCCGACCCGGTAGGCGCGCAGCGCCTCCTCGCGCAGGCCGCGCGCCGCGAGGTACTCGCGCGCCGGCGCCGCCTCGTCAGACGCCCATAGGTAGCGCTCGTAGAAGCTCGCGGTCCGGTCGAGCAGCTCGTGCAGGCGCTCGGTGAGCTTGCGCCGCTCGACCGCTTGCGGATCTTCTTCGACCGGCTCGAGCACCACTCCGTAGCGGTCGGCGAGGTACTCCATCGCGGCGACGAACTCGAGCCCCTCGGTCTCCTGCACGAACTTGAAGACGTCGCCGCCGACCCCGCAGCCGAAGCAGTGGTAGAGCTTCTGGCCGGGATCGATGCCGAAGCTCGGCGTCCGCTCGTCGTGGAACGGGCAGAGCCCCTCAAGGCGCCCGGAGCCCGCGCGGCGCAGCTCGGTCCGCGAGCCGACGAGGTCGGCGAAGTCCACCGCGTCGCGGATCTGCTCCTTGGCCTCGTCGGGGTAACGCGCCATCAGAGCGCGAGCGCCTCGGGCACCGCGAGCTGCTCGAAGGCCCGGATGCAGTAGCGGTCGGTCATGCCGGCGAGGTAGTCCGTCACGCGCTGCGGGAGGTCGGCGCCCGGCGCGCCGCCGCCGTCCGGCGGCCCGTCCGCGGCGACGTAGAGCTCGAACAGCGTTCGCAGGACCCGGTCGACCTTCGCGTGCTCGCGCCGGGCCACCGAACCGAGGTACACGTTCTCGAACATGAACCCGCGCAGCGCGAGCATCGCCGCCCCGGCCTGCTCGCCCTGCACGATGTCCCCGGCGACGGCGGCGTGCTCGACGAGGTCGTGCACGAGCCGGTCGATGCGCTGCGAGCCCGTCCTGCCGAGCACCGCGATCGGCTCGACGGGGAGGTCGCGCTCGTCGAGCACCCCGGCGCGGATCGCGTCGTCGATGTCGTGGTTGATGTAGGCGACGCGGTCGACCAGGCGCACGATGCGCCCCTCGGGCGTCCGCGGCTGTGGGGCGCGACCGGAGTGGCAGAGGATCCCGTCGCGCACGTCGTCGGTCAGGTTCAGCCCGGCGCCGTCGCGCTCGAGGTGGTCCACCACGCGCACGGAGTGCTCGAAGTGCCGAAAGCTGCGCCCGAAGCGCTCCTGCAGGCAGGCGTCGAGCACCGCCTCGCCGATGTGCCCGAACGGCGGGTGGCCGAGGTCGTGCCCGAGGCCGATGGCCTCCGTCAGGTCCTCGTTGAGCCGCAGTGCGCGCGCGACCGTCCGTGAGATCTGCGTGACCTCGAGCGTGTGGGTCAGCCGCGTGCGGTAGTGATCGCCCTCGGGCGCGACGAAGACCTGCGTCTTGTGCTTGAGGCGGCGGAACGCCTTGGAGTGGACGATGCGGTCGCGATCGCGCTGGAGCGGCGAACGCAGGCCGCAGTCCTCCTCGGCGACCGCCCGCCGACCGCCGTCTGACCGCGCGGCCAGCGGCGATAGGTGCTCGGCCTCCCACGCCGCCCGGGCTGCCGCGAGCGAGCGCGCGACGGGTCCGGGGTGGGCGTGGGGGTCCATGCGTCGATTCTCGCACCCGCGGCGTCAGCCCAGCCGCACGCGATCCCCCGGCGCCGGTGCGCATCGCCGTGAGCGCGTCGACTTTGCAGCGTTCTGGGCCGGTCGAGCGTGAACGCTGGACCGGCCCCCGTTGGTGCAGAGAGCCAGAGGCTGACGCTCGAGCCGCATACGCGAAGGGACAAAACCCACCTTGCGAATGCCGCGAAAGCATGCACGGACCGTGTACTAGACCTTCGTCTCGACATGGGGCCAGCGGACGATTGCGAGACGTTTGTGCCACGCCAGCGTCCCCGGCCGCTCGCTAGCGTCGCAACCATGCTGGCCCTCACCGCCGCCACCGAACCGCCCCACGTCGCGCTGACCGAGGCGCTCGCCCCGGAGCCCGCGCCGCACGAGACGCTGGTCGCGGCGTGCGTCCTCGCTCAACCGCGGCGAGCTCAAGCGGGTGCAGACGATGGAGCCAGGGACCGTGAACGGCTTGGACGTTGCGTGCGTGGTCGAGCGCGCGGCCGCGACGGCTCGAGCCCCGCGAAGGCACCCGGGTCGTCGGCCTGATGAACCCAGGCGCCTGGGCGCAACGCGCTGCGGTGCCGACCGACGTCCTCGCGCCGGGGCTCGGCCTCCCACGCCACCCGGGTGGCCGCGAGCGAGCGCGCGACCGGTCCGGGGTGGGGCGTGGGGATCCATGCCGGCAGCGCAGATCCCGGTACGCGCGGCGGACCGCTCACCTGGCGCCGTCCTGGGCGTCGTGATGCGCGAGCGCCTCACCCGTCCAGAACTCGAGGTCCGCGTCGGACGCGACCGCCGGATGAGCGACGGTGATCCACCCGTGTGACATCGCTCTGCCCGCACCCATCTCTGCTTGGCGTGCACCCGCGACGTCGAGAAGCTTGTCGGTCCGCTCGGGATCGGCGCGCACCAGGAGGTCGCCGTTCTTGTCCGCGCCCACGACGAGTCGCTCGTCGACCATGAAGCACCGTGCGCCGAACATCCGTACCTCGCGCACCGGCCGCCGGTCCGCGAGCGCCGCCCGGACACGATCGTCGAGCTCGTGCACGTCGCGCTCCGCTACGCCGCCTGCGGCGGGGTGAACGACAGGCGATCGAACACCAAGGTGCTGTGCACGATCAGTCCGCCGCGCACGACGAAGTGCTCGGCGGCGGGTGCGGTGGTCGTCACCGCGGTGTGCGGACAGTAGACGAGCACGACGTGCTCCTCGTCGCCGAACGCCGCGAAGTCGGACAAGCCGGTCACGGTGGCCGCGAAGTCGCCGATGAAGGCGCGGTAGGCGTCCTTGCCGGAGATGTCGCCGCCGGGCGCCCGACACACGATGTCGTCGGCGACGTTCGTCATGGCACCGTCGATGTCGCCGCTCGTCCACGCCCGGTGGTACTCCATGGCGGTGTCGTACGCGGCGGACTGGGTCCCCTCGGTCATGCTTGCTCCTCTCTCTCGATTAGCTCAACGCCCGTCGTGCTCATCGTCGGCGAAGGCGGCCGGGCCGGCATCGACGACTGGACCCCGCTCCCGCCGCAGCACGACGCCTGATGCAGCCGCGGCCGATCTCGTAAACGACCGCGGGAACGATCCCGACCCTTCATCTGGACCACGACGGCAGCAGACGATGATGGGACCGTTCTTGCCGCGCAAGCGTCCTGGCCGCTCGCTAGCGTCGCCGCCCATGCTCGCCCTCACCGCCGCCGCCGACCCGCCGCACGTCGCCCTCACCGAGGCGCCCGACCCGGAGCCCGCGCCGCACGAGGCGCTCGTCGCCGTCCGTGCGTTCTCGCTCAACCGCGGCGAGCTCAAGCGCGTGCAGACGATGGAGCCCGGGACGGTCAACGGCTGGGACGTCGCGGGTGTGGTCGAGCGCGCGGCGGCCGACGGCTCCGGCCCGAAGGAGGGCACCCGCGTCGTGGGCCTGATGAACCCGGGCGCCTGGGCGCAGCGCGCCGCGGTGCCGACCGGCGTCCTCGCGCCGGTCCCCGACGCCGTCTCCTTCGCCCAGGCCGCGACGCTCCCGGTGGCGGGCATGACCGCGCTGCTCGCCCTGGAGATCGCGGGCACGCCGATCGGCCGCCGCGTGCTGGTCACGGGCGCCAATGGCGGCGTCGGGCGCTTCGCGATCCAGCTAGCCGCGCTCTCCCGGGCGCACGTGACGGCGCTCGTCCGCGACCCCGCGCAGGCGCCGGCGCTCGAGGCGCTCGGCGCGCATGCCGTCGTCACCGCACTCGACGGCGAGTACGACGTCGTCGTCGAGGGCGTGGGCGGCGCGACGCTCGGGCAGGCCATCTGCCACGTCGCACCCGACGGCACCGTCGTCTCCTTCGCGAGCACCACCACGGAGGAGACGAGCTTCCCGACCCGCGAGCTGTTCGGCCGGGCGCCCGGCGCGACCCTCCGAGGGCTGCTCGTGTTCCCCGAGCTCGCGCGCAGCGCGAACCGCGGGACCCGCCTGCTAACGACGCTCGCCGGACTCGTCGCCGCCGGTGATCTGGACTGCTCGATCCAGCGTGAGGCGAGCTGGCGCGAGGCCGGCGAGCACGTCCAGGCGCTGCTCGACCGCACGGTGACCGGCAAGGTCGTCCTCCACGTCGACGAGGTGCCGCGGTGAGCATGACGTGGGACGAGCGCCGCGCGGGCGGCATCGTGGACGACTCTTTTAGTAGGAGCCGTCGCGCACCGCTGCCTGCGCGGCGGCCACCCGCGCGACGGGCACCCGGTAGGGGGAGCAGGAGACGTAGTCGATCCCCGAGTGGTGGAAGAAGTCGATCGAGTCGGGGTCGCCGCCGTGCTCGCCGCACACGCCGAGCTTGAGGTTCGGCTTGTTCTTGCGGCCGAGCCAGGCGCCCATGCGCAGCATCTGCCCCACTCCGGGCGCGTCGATCGTCTCGAAGGGCGAGCGGTCGAGGATCTTCGTGTCGATGTAGCGCCCGAGGATCCTGCCCTCGATGTCGTCGCGCGAGAAGCCGAGCGCCGTCTGGGTCAGGTCGTTGGTCCCGAAGGAGAAGAAGTCCGCGAACTCCGCGATCGCATCGGCCTGGAAGCATGCGCGCGGCAGCTCGATCATCGTCCCGATCAGGAAGTCCTCGCGCAGCACCAGGCCGGCCTGCTCGGCGCTCTCGAGCACGAGCGCCCGCATGAGCTCGAGCTCGCGCTCGTAGTCGACGAGCGGGATCATCACCTCGAGCACCGGCGCCACCCCCGAGCGCTCCTTCACCGCCTTGGCCGCGGCGAAGATCGCGTCGGCCTGCATCCGGTAGATCTCTGGGTAGAGGATCCCGAGCCGCACGCCGCGGGTGCCGAGCATCGGGTTGACCTCCTCGAGCGCCTTCACGCGCTCCCAGGTGCGCTCGAGCTCGGCGAGATCGTCGGTGACCTCCATGCGCGCGCGCTCGACCTGCTTCTCGACGTCGGCCTTGTGCGGCAGGAACTCGTGGAGCGGCGGGTCGAGCAGGCGGATGGTCACCGGCAGCCCGGCCATCGCCTCGAAGACCCCCTCGAAGTCCTGCTGCTGCAGCGGCCGCAGCGCCTCCAGGCAGCGCAGCCGCTCCTCGCGATCGCCGGCCAGGATGACGGCGGCCATCAGGGGCTGGCGGTCTCCGAGGAACATGTGCTCCGTGCGGCACAGCCCGATGCCCTGCGCGCCGAAGGCCCGGGCCTTCTCGGCGTCGTCGGGGGAGTCGGCGTTCGCGCGCACGCCCATGAGTCGCGCCGCGTCGGCCCACTCGAGCACCCGCAGGAAGTGCTCGGAGACCTCGGGCTCGACCACCGGGATCTCCTCGACGGTGATGTCGCCCGTGGAGCCGTCGATGGCGATGTGGTCGCCCTCGCGCAGCACGGTCTCCCCCACGCGCACCTCCCGCGCCGCGAGGTCGATCTCCAGCGCCGAGGCGCCCGTGACCGCCGGGCGGCCCATCCCACGCGCGACGAGCGCCGCGTGGGAGGCCTTGCCGCCCTCGGAGGTCAGGATCCCCTTGGCGGCGTGGAAGCCCGCGACGTCCTCGGCCTCGGTGAACGGGCGCACGAGGATCACGTCGCGGCCGTCGGCCTCGGCCGAGCACGCCTCGTCGGCGGTGAAGACGATCGCGCCCTGCGCGGCTCCAGGCGAGGCAGGCACCCCGCGGGCCAGCACCGCGTACTCGACTGCCGGGTCGAACGTCGGGTGCAGCAGCGCGTCGAGCCGCTCGGCGTCCACGGTCAAGAGCGCGGCGCGCGGGTCGAGGAAGCCCTCGGCGACCGCATCGACCGCGAAGCGCACGGCGGCCTGGGCCGGGCGCTTGGCGTTGCGCGTCTGCAGCAGGTAGAGCCGGCGCTCCTCCACGGTGAACTCCACGTCCTGCATGTCGCCGTAGTGCTGCTCGAGGCGGCGCAGCACCGCCATGAGCTCTGCGTGCACGTCGGGCAGCCACTCCTCGAGCTCACCGATGTCGCGCGTGTTGCGCACGCCGGCGACCACGTCCTCGCCCTGGGCGTTTGGGAGGAAGTCGCCGCTCGGCTCCGGCGCGCCCGTGACCTCGTCGCGGGAGAACGCCACTCCGGAGCCGCTCGTGTCGCCCTTGTTGCCGAAGACCATCTGCTGCACGTTGACCGCGGTCCCCCAGTCGTCGGGGATGCGGTTGATGCGCCGGTAGGAGACGGCGCGATCGCCCGTCCACGAGTCGAAGACCGCGCGGATCGCCCCGTCGAGCTGCGCCTGGGGCGCGAAGGGGAACTCCTGGCGGGTGACCTCTGTGTAGAGCCGCTTGAAGGTCGCGACCAGCTCTGAGAGGGCTGCCACGTCGAGCTCGGTGTCGTCCTCGACGCCGCGCGCCCGCTTGACCGCGGCGATCTCCTCCTCGAGGCGCTCGCCCGGCACGCCCTTGACGACGTTCGCGTACATCTGCACGAAGCGGCGGTAGGAGTCCCACGCGAAGCGCTCGTTGCCCGTCCGCGCGGCCAGGCCCGCGACCGACTCGTCGTTGAGGCCCAGGTTGAGCACCGTGTCGAGCATTCCGGGCATCGACTCGCGCGCGCCCGAGCGCACGGAGACCAGGAGCGGGTCGTCCGGGTCGCCCAGGCGCATGCCCGTCTGCTCCTCCAGGGCGGCGAGGGCGTCGGCCAGCTGCTCGCCGAGGCCCTCGGGCAGGCTCTTCTCCTCCATGTAGGCGACGCACGCCTCCGTCGTGATCGTGAAGCCCGCCGGCACCTTGTCGGCTCCGAGGATGCGCGTCATCTCGGCGACGTTCGCGCCCTTGCCCCCCAGGAGGTCACGCATCTCCCTCGACCCCTCGGCAAAGCCGTAGACCCACTGCGTCGCTGCTGCCACGTCCGTCATCGCGCAGGACCCTACCCCGGGTGTCCCGCCCGCAGACGGCCGGCGCCGTGGTGCTCCACGGTCTCCTTGATGGCTCGCTCGACCTGCGCGAGGATCCGCTGCTCGCCCGTCGGACCCTGAGCCAGCGGAGTGCCGAGCGCCGCGGTCATGAATCCGTGCGCGGCCGCGTCGATCGGGAATGCGCCCGCCTCGCATCCCGCGCAGACGACGCCGCCGTTCGCCCCGGAGAACGCGACGAGGTGGTCGGCCTCCCCGCAGACGGTGCAGGCGGCGAGCTGCGGCGCGAGGCCTGCGGCGAGCAGGAGCTTGAGGCGGAAGGCGAGCTGGTTGGCGTGGGTCGCGTGCGCGACCGGATCGCCGTCGATGAGGCCGAGCTCGTTGGCCAGCAGGTGGAACACCGCGGGATGCGGCTCGCCGGTGTCGAACAGGCGGCTGACCGCGTCGCACGCACGCGCGGCCGCGTCGAGCGCCGGCCCGTCGACGCGCAGCCGGGCGTGCGGGGCGACGGTCTCGACGCTCGTGACCGTCAACAGGTCGCTGCGGCCCTCGTGGAGGACGAGGTTCAGGTGGAAGAACGGCTCCAGGCGACCGCCGAACCTGCTCTTCGTGCGCCGCACCCCCTTTGCGATCGCCCCGACCTTCCCGCGCATCGGCGTGTAGAGGTGCAGGATCCGGTCGGCCTCGCCGTAGCGCATGGAGCGCAGCACGATGCCCTCCGTCTTGACGGGACCGGCCATCAGGCGGGGTCCGCCCGAGGCGTTATCGTTTCCGAGGTCATGGCTTCCGTCACGCTCTACACCACCGATCGCTGCCCGTACTGCATCCAGGCAAAGAAGCTGCTGGACACGCGCGGAGTCACCTATGAGGAGATCAACCTCGCACGTGACCCGGACGGTCGCACCGAGCTCGTGGAGAAGACCGGCATGATGACCTTCCCGCAGATCCTCATCGACGGAGAGCTCATCGGGGGCTACACCGAGACGGCGGCCGCCGACAAGTCCGGTCGCCTGCAGGAGCTGCTGGCCGCGTAGCGCGACGCTCCGAGCGCGGACTCGAGTGGCACCGTCTCGCGTCAGGCAGCCGGATGACGCCGGGAGCGAGGACGCGGCTGGCAGCGCTCGCAGACGTAGGTGCCGCGCCCGGCGACCACGAGCTTCACGACAGTCGTCCCGCACCCGCCGCACGGCTCCCCGCGACGCAGGTGCACGAGAAACTGGTTCTGGAAGGCGCCCGAGACGCCGTCCGGGTGGCGGAAGTCGTCGATCGTCGCTCCGCCCGCGTCGAGGCCGGCCTGCAGCGCCGCCGCCACGGCCGCGGCGAGCGCGGCGTACTGCCCGGGCCGCAGTGAGCCGGCCGGGCGCAGGGGGTGCACGCCGGCACGGTGGAGTGCCTCGTCGGCGTAGATGTTGCCGACGCCGACGACGTGGCGCTGGTCGAGCAGGAACGCCTTGATCGGCCCGCGGCGCCCGCCGGCGAGCTCGCGCAGCACCGGACCGGTGAGCGCGCCGCCGAGCGGCTCGATCCCGAGCCGCGGCGCGAAGAACGCCTCGAGCGCGTCGGGACCGAGCACGAGCTCGCCGGTGCCGAAGCGGCGTGGATCGCAGAACGCGAGCTCGTGCCCGTCGTCGAGGCCGAGCGTCACGCGGCGGTACGGCGTGGTCGGGGCGGCGTCGTAGAGCAGCGTGCCGGTCATCCGCAGGTGCATGAGCAGGAACGTGTCGTCCTCGAGCACCGTGACGAAGTACTTCCCACGGCGGTCGAGGCGCTCGACGCGGCGGCCCGCGCAGGCGTCGACGAGCGCTTCAGGCGCGAGCGGAAGGCACCAACGGGGGTCAAGGACCGCGATCGTCTCGAGGCGACGGCCTTCCAGGCGCGGCGCGAGATGGCGGCGGATCGTCTCGACCTCGGGCAGCTCGGGCATCGCCCGTCGAGGCTAGCCCGGCGTCGCGAGGCCGCGCGTCCGGTCGCGACGCCGCGCGTCCCGTCGCGAGGCCGCGCGTCCCGTTGTCACCTGCCGAGCCGTGCGCCCGTCGGCCCGGTGCGATCGCCGCGACCGCACCACGCGCCACTCAGAGGAAGCTGCGGCCCGGCAGGCCGTCGGCCTCCGCGTCGGCCAGCCACGCGAGGACGCTCGCCCCCACGTCGGCGAACGGCCCGTCGTGGCGGCGGCCACCGTCGCCGGCGAAGCGCGCGAGCAGCGGGACGTGCTCGCGCGTGTGGTCGGTGTGCGGCGCGCGCGGATCCACGCCGTGGTCGGCGGTGAGCACGAGCAGGTCGTCGGGACCGAGCCGCGGCAGCCAGCGCGCGAGCTCCGCGTCGATGCGCTGCAGCGCAGCGTGGAAGCCCGCGCTGTCCTTGCGGTGGCCGTAGAGCTGGTCGGTCTCGATGAGGTTCGTGAAGACCAGGCCGTGCTCGAGCCCGTCCACCAGCGCGGTCGTCTCGCTCAAAGCCCGCTCGTTGCTGGCTCCCGGGTGCCTGTCGCTGAAGCCGACGCCCGCGAAGAGGTCGTGCGTCTTGCCGACCGCGTGGACGGGGATCCCGCGCCCCGAGAGCTCCTCGAGGTAGGAGCGCCCGGGTGGGAGGATCGCGAAGTCCCTGCGGCCCTCCGTGCGCTCGAATGCCCCGGCTCGGCCGGTGAACGGGCGCGCGATCACGCGGCCCACGGCGTGCGGGCCCACCATCACCTCGGAGCGCAGGCGGGCGCAGAGCGCGCGCAGCGCCTCCTCGGAGAGCACGTCGTGGTGGGCCGCGAGCTGGAGGACCGAGTCCGCGCTGGTGTAGAGGATCAGCTCGCCGGTCCGCAGATGGTGCTCGCCGAAGTCGCAGAGGACGTCCGTGCCCGAGTAAGTCGCGTTGCAGCAGAAGCCCGCACCGCCCGCGACCGCGTCGAGGCGCGCGAGGACGTCTGGCCCGAAGCCGTCGGGGTAGACGGGAAGCGGCGCGGGCGCGACGACGCCCATGAGCTCCCAGTGGCCCGTGGTCGACTCCTTGCCCGGGCCCTGCGGGGCGAGGCGCCCGTGGAGCACCGGCTCGGCGGCGGGCGGGACGCCGAGCAGCGGGCGGACGTTGCCGAGGCCGAGCGCCTGCAGCGTCGGGAGCTGCAGCCCGCCGACCGCCTCGGCGACGTGGACGAGCGTGTCGGCGTCGGCGGGGTCGCCGTAGGCGACGGTGTCGGGCAGGGCTCCCGCGCCGACCGCGTCGAAGACGACGACGAAGGCGCGGCGCGCCATCAGGTGCGCGGCTTGCGCAGCCGCAGCGAACGCACGAGCGGTCGGAAGACCTGGGCGTCGACGCGCTTGAAGTCCGCCGCGGGAGCGATCGCGTCGACGACGAGCTCACCGCCGAAGGCGTACACGTGCGTCGAGCGGACCGTCCGCGGCTGCCCGGCGACGGTCTGCGTCCCGCGCAGCACGACGCCCGGACGGCCGTCGACGCGAAGGCGGTCGTGCTTGAGCTCGGCGAAGCTCGCATCGCGCTGGCGGGCGGCATCCGCAAGCGCCTTGGCGGCCGCGTCGAGCGCCGCCGGGGTCTTCGGCAGCGGTTCGCTGCGCGGGTAGCGAAAGACGGCGATCGACGCGCGCCCCGTGGCCATCGTCGCGACGAGCGGCGGCTTCCCGGGCTGCAGTCTCCAGCCCACAGGCGCCTCGAAGGCGACGCCGACCTGGGCGAATCGCTGCGTGTTCGAGCCGAGCGGCGGGCCGGGGGTCTCCACGTCGGGCGGCGGTGTGCGCTCGTTCCCGCAGCCGCCGCTCGAGAGCGCGAAGGCGCAGGCGGCTAGCGCGGGCAGGGCGAGGCGAGCGGGCATCAGGCCCGCTTGATGCTAGACCGCGTCCTGCGTCGCCCGCGGGTGGGCGCGGAAGTAGACGTCCTTGAGGCGCTCGGCGCTCAGGTGCGTGTAGATCTGCGTCGTGGCGATGTCGGCGTGGCCGAGCATCTCCTGCAGCGAACGCAGGTCGCACCCTCCGGCGAGCAGGTGCGTCGCGAACGTGTGGCGCAGCGTGTGCGGGCTCATCCGGTCCTCGAGGCCGACCGCCTTGGCGTGGCGCTGGACGATCTTGTAGAGGCCTTGGCGCGTGAGCCGGCCGCCGCGGCGGTTGACGAACAGCGCGCGCTCGTCGCGCAGCCCGACGAGCTGGCCGCGACCGCGCTGGAGGTAGGCGCGCATGGCGGTGACGGCCTCACGGCCGACGGGAACCAGGCGCTCCTTGGAGCCCTTGCCGCGCGCGCGCAGAGCACCCACGGTGAGGTCGACGTCTGAGAAGTCGAGGCCGATCGCCTCGCTGGCGCGCAGGCCGCAGGCGTACATCAGCTCGAGCAGCGCCCGGTCGCGCAGCGCGGCCGGCTCGTCGCCGGCGGGCGCACGCAGGAGCATCGCGACCTCGTCGCGTGAGAGCACCTGCGGCAGCTTCTGCGACTTGCGCGGGGACCGCAGGTCGGCGGTCGGGTCGTGCTCGACGATGCCGTCGCGGCGCAGGTGGCGGTAGAAGGAGCGCAGGCAGGCGGCCTTGCGCTGCAGCGTCGCGGGTGCGGCGGGCGGCTTCTCCTCCGAGCCCGCAGCCAGCTCGTCCATCCAGCCCGCCAGCTGCGCGTGCTCGGCCTCGAGCACTCCGACGCCCATGCGGTTCAGGAAGGCGCCGAACTGCAGCAGGTCGGAGCGGTAGGCCTCCAGCGTGTTGCGCGACAGGCCGCGCTCGAACTCGAGGTATGCGAGGAAGTCCAGGACGTATCCCGACATGGAGTCCTGCGGTGTCACGGGGACGACGGCCATGCCAGCCTCCTTCCGCCCGCCGGCCGCAGGGCCTGCCGGTGCAACGGTGCTGTCAACCTCAGGCGGCGCGCAGGCGGTCGCGCAGCAGCAGCAGCCCGATGAGCGTCTTGGCGTCCCGCGACTGCGCAATCGCGTCGTCGAGCTGCGCGAGCGGCCAGCGCACGATCTCGATGCGCTCGTTCTGGCCGGACTCCGCCCGCGCGTCGGTGAGGTCGGTCGCGAGGAAGAGGTGGACCTCCTCGTCGAGGGAGCCGACCGAGGACCAGAAGGAGTGCAGGTGCTCGATGGAGCCAGCGGCCTTGCCGATCTCCTCGGTGAGCTCGCGCGCGGCGGTCTGCATCGCCGGCTCGCCCTCCTTGTCGAGCAGCCCGGCCGGCAGCTCGAGCACGTCGGGCTCGTCGACGGCCGGGCGCGGCTGGCAGACGAGGAAGAGGTGCTCGCCGTCGTGGGCGACGACCGCCGCGGCGCCCGGGTGGCGGACGACCTCGCGCTCGACCTCCTCCCCGTCTGAGTCGAAGCGGAAGCGGTCGACGTGGACGGAGACGACGTGGCCGTCGAAGACCTGCTTGCCGCCGAGGCGGGTGAACGAGCGGGGGCTGGTCATGCGTGATCTCCCGCGAGGACGTCGAGCAGCGTGAGGGTCACGTCGAGCATGCCCTCGAGCGCCGCGACGCTCACCCGCTCCACAGCCTCGTGGTTGTGCTCGGTGCCGTTGGCGAGGTTCGTGCAGGAGAAGCCCTGCGCCTCGAAGGCGTTTCCGTCTGTCCCGCCACCGGTGGCGATGCGCGTCGGCGCGTGGCCGCAGCGCCGCAGCGCCTCCTCGGCCGCGAGAACCGCCGGAGCTGTGGACGGGTGGCGGTAGCCCTCGAAGAGCCGCGCGACCGAGACGTCCACGTCGCAGGAGCAGGCGGGCTCGTTGGCGCCGTCGTGGACGGCGTCGACGAGCCGGGCGACGACTGCGTCGGCCTTCGCCGGATCCAAGGACCGGGCTTCGGCGAGGACGGTGCAGTGCTCGGCCACGACGTTGGTCCCCTGCGTGCCGCCGTTGACGGCGCCGACGTTCGCCGTCGTCTCGGCGTCGATGCGCCCGTGCGGCATCGCCGCGATCGCCCGCGCAGCGGCCATGATCGCGCTGCGGCCGTCCTCAGGCCGGATGCCGGCGTGCGCCGGGCGGCCGTGGAAGCGCGCCTCGATGCGGTAGTAGGTCGGCGAGGCGACGACCACCTCACCGATGGGGCTGGCGTGGTCGAAGACGTAACCGAAGTCAGAGCGCAGGCGGCCGACGTCGAAGGCCTTGGCGCCCGCGAGCGCGTTCTCCTCGCTCGTGGTGAGCAGCAGCTCGATCGCGACGGGCGCCGGATCGCTCGCGTGCCGTCGGGCGAGCTCGAGCAGCACCGCGACGGCGGCCTTGTTGTCCGCGCCGAGGATCGTGTCGCCCGCCGAGACCCACGCGTCGTCCTCGAGCACCGGCTCGACGACCCCCTCGTGCGGCACCGTGTCGAGGTGCGCGCAGAGCAGCACGGAGCGCTCCGCGCTCCTGCCGCCGCCTACCTGCGCGGGTCCGGGCATCCGGACGAGGAGGTTGCCGGCGGCCGCGCCCGAGGCTTGGGCGGAGTCGTCCTCCTCGACCTCCAGCCCGAGCGCCCGCAGCTCGGCGGACACGTGGTCGGCGATCGCGCGCTCCTCGCCGAAGACGGAGCGGATCGCGCAGAGCTCGGCGAACGTGCGGTTGAGCCGTTCGCGCTCCTGAGCGCTGGCCCGTGTCGCGGTCGCGGCGCTGGCCCGCTCCGTCGCTCCGGCGCTGCTGGCCCCTCCCGCCGCTCCGCCGCCCATCTACGCCGCGTCCACGGCGCTGACCCGCGTCACACGCGCGACGCGCGGAGCTCGTCGCGCTCCGCGATCTCCTCGACGATCCCCATCGCCGCAGCGACGAACGCGCGGAACAGCGGCGCCGGGTGCTCCGGCCGGGACTTGAACTCCGGGTGGAACTGCGAGGCGACGTAGAACGGGTGGTCGCGCAGCTCGATGATCTCGACGAGGCGCTCGTCCGGCGAGGTGCCCGAGACGACGAGGCCCGCGGCCTCCAGGCGCTTGCGCAGCGAGATGGAGACCTCGTAGCGGTGGCGGTGGCGCTCGTAGATGACCGCCTCGCCGTACAGCTCACGCGCGCGCGTTCCGGCGTGCAGCTTCACGGGATCGGCGCCGAGGCGCATCGTTCCCCCGAGGTCTGAGACCTCCTTCTGCTCGGGCAGCAGGTCGATGACGGGGTACTCCGTCTCGATGTCGAACTCCGTGGAGTTCGCGCCCGGCATGCCGGCGACGTGGCGGGCGAACTCGGCCACCGCGATCTGCATCCCGAGGCAGACGCCGAAGTACGGCGTGCCGCTCTCGCGCGCGAACTGCGCGGCGCGGATCTTGCCCTCGATGCCGCGGCCGCCGAAGCCGCCGGGAACGAAGATGCCGTCCGCGTCGGCCAAGCGCTCGCGCGCGGCCTCGAGGGAGCCGAGCTCCTCCGAGTCGACCCAGTCGATCGCGACCTTCCCGCCGTGGACGTTGCCCGAGTGGCGCAGCGCCTCGGTGCAGGACTTGTAGGCGTCCTCGAGCTTCACGTACTTCCCGACGAGCGCGATGCGCACCGGCGCGGTCGCGGCCGCGCCGTTCTCGACGACCTGCGCCCACTCCCCCATCTCCGCCGGCTCGGCCTCGAGGCCGAGCTGCTCGAGGATGAAGTCGTCGACCTTCTGCTCGTGGTACCAGAGCGGCACCTCGTAGATGTCGTTGACGTCCTTGGCGGAGACGACGGCCTCCACGGGCAGCGAGGCGAAGAGCGCGATCTTCTTGCGGATGTCCAGCCCGAGCTCGCCTTCCGAGCGACACATGAGCATGTCGGGCTGGATGCCGATGCGTCGCAGCTCCTGCACGGAGTGCTGGGTCGGCTTGGTCTTCAGCTCACCCGCGTGGCCGATGTAGGGCACCAGGGTGAGGTGGATGAACAGGCAGTTGCGCCGGCCGACGTCGACCGGGAACTGGCGGATGGACTCGAGGAAGGGCAGCGACTCGATGTCGCCCACCGTGCCGCCGATCTCCGTGATGACCACGTCGACGTCTGAGGTCTCGCCGATCAGCTTGATGCGCTGCTTGATCTCGTCGGTGATGTGCGGGACGACCTGGACGGTGCCGCCGAGGTAGTCGCCGCGGCGCTCACGCCGGATGACCGTGTTGTAGATCCCGCCCGCGGTGACGTTCGACGCGCGCGACGTGTTCGTGTTCGTGAAGCGCTCGTAGTGGCCGAGGTCCAGGTCGGTCTCCGCGCCGTCCTCGGTGACGAACACCTCGCCGTGCTGGTACGGCGACATCGTGCCGGGATCGACGTTGATGTACGGGTCGAACTTCTGCAGGCCGACGGTGAGCCCACGGGAGACGAGCAGGCGGCCGATCGACGCGGCGGCGATGCCCTTCCCGAGCGAGGAGACGACGCCTCCGGTGACGAAGATGTACCGGGTCTTATGCACTCTGAAAACCTAGCGCCGGCCGCGGACGCCACCACGGCCCGCCAACTTCAGCTTCCCGCAATCTCCGGCTGCCACCATGACCGCATGACCCAGAAGATCGAGAAGACCGACGCGCAGTGGCGGGAAGAGCTCTCCCCAGAGGCCTACGCCACCCTGCGCCAGGGCGCAACCGAGCGGCCGTTCACCAACGACCACATGGAGAGCACCGACGGCGTATACCGCTGCGCGGGCTGCAAGACCGAGCTGTTCTCCGCCGACACGAAGTTCGAGTCGGGCTCGGGATGGCCCTCGTTCACCGAGGCCGTCGACTCCGGAGCAGTCACGCTCAAGAGCGACCGCTCGCTGTTCATGAAGCGCACCGAGGTCCTGTGCGCGACCTGCGACGGCCATCTCGGCCACGTCTTCGACGACGGCCCGCGCGACCGCGGCGGCCAGCGGTTCTGCATCAACGCGGCGGCGCTGGACGGCGGGGCGAAGTAGGGGCCCGGCCCAAAGCGCGGCACGCAGAGGGCGGCCTGCTCGACGAGGTGCTCGTGTTCGTCGCGCCCGTCCTGCTCGGCGACGGAGTCCGCCTCTTCGACCACCCGGGTGGGACCCGGGTCCGCCTGGAGCCGACGGGCGCCGCGGACTTCTGGTTCCGGGTCGTGCGGTAGGGCGCCGAGTCAGCCGCAGTTGCCGAAGGGCGTGCGGCCGACGGCCAAGCCCGCCTTGACCTTCACTAGCCCGCCGAACTGCACGCACCTCCCGGGCGCGTTCACGTACACCGGCCCGGCGTAGTACTTGAACTTGCCCTTGTCCGTGCGGAACCTCCCGCCCTGCTTGCGCAGGGAGACCGCGGTCAGCGACGGCGTGCCGATCCGGGCCGTCTTGAACGTCACCGCGCAGTTCTTGCGGGTCTTGGCGCTGTAGCCGAGCACGGTCAGGCCTACCTGCCGGCCTTTGACGGCGAGCGGCAGCTCGTTGACGAAGTGGTAGCTCGCGCCGCATACCTGCTCGAGCCGGTAGGGCTGATCGGCGGCGGTGGCGGGTCCGCCCGTGACGCCGCCAACAGCGGCCGCCCCGAGCAGGCTGGTGGCGAGGACGGTCTTCTTCGTGAGGAGCATGGCCGTGATCCTGTCCGCGGGACGCCTGCGCGTCGACCGCTTTTCACGAAGTCCTCATAGTCGCTTCAGGCGAACGCCCGCCACTCCAGCCGCCGTTCCTCCAAGTCGACCAGAAGCCACGTCGGCCGCTTCCCCGTCAGCGCGCCGGCAGCGCTCCTCCACCGCCGACCAGCGCTTGGTGGTCTCGGCGGTCTCCGGCGCGAAGAGCCCGCGCTGCAGGCACCACAGCTCGTGGTTGCCGGCGAGCACGAGGTCGCACTCGGCCACGGCGACCTCGACCGCCTCGGCGAGCACCGGAGGCGGGGCGCCCAGCAGCGCGTCGACGACGTCCCCGAGGCACCACAGCTCCTGCGCGCCCACCTCCCGCGCTCGCTGCGCGACCAGCCGCAGACGCGTGACGTGCAGGTGCACGTCGGAGCAGATCGCGATGAGCACTCAGGCGGGCTTCTTGGCCCGGCTCGGCGCCACCCGCGGCGGCTCGTTGGGCATCTTGGGGTACTGCGGCGGCCAGGGCGCGTCGAGCAAGCCGGCCTTCGTGTCGCGCTCGTGCCAGGCCTTGAGCGGCTCGAGCGACTGGCGATCCTCCGACGCCCGCGCCCACGGGTCGCCGAGCTCCGCCACCCGCGCCGGAACGGTTTGCAGGGTCAGCTCGGCCGGCTCGAGGTCGTCGAGCTCGCTCCAGGCGAACGGCGTGGAGACCTGCGCGTGGGCGTTGGAGCGCACCGACCAGGCGCCGAAGACCGTCTTGTGCGGCGCGTTCTGGTTGAAGTCCACGAAGATCCGATCGCCGCGCTCCTCCTTCCACCACGCCGCGGTGAGCTGCTCGGGGTAGCGCCGTTCCAGCTCGCGCGCGAAGGCGACCGCGGCCGAGCGCACCGCGTAGGAGTCCCACCGCGGCTGCAGGCGCACGTAGACGTGGATGCCGCGGTTGCCCGTGGTCTTGGGGAAGCAGGCGATCCCGAGCTCGTCGAAGAGCAGCTTGGTCAGCCGCGCCCCCTCACGGACCTGGTCGAACGTGTTGGCCGGCCCGGGATCGAGGTCGATGCGCAGCTCGTCGGCGTGCTCGGGATCGGCCGCGGTCGTCGGCCACACGTGGAAGCCCAGGCACCCCTGGTTGACCGCCCACAACACGTGGGCGATGTCCACCGCCACCAGCGCCTGCGACGTCGTCCCGTTCGGCGTCGAGACCTCGGTGGTGGTGATCCACGGCGCGGCCTTCGTCGGCGCCACGCGCTTCTGGAAGAACCCCTTCGACCCCGCGCCGCTGGGGAAGCGCTGCAGCAGCAGCGGCCGATCCCGCGTGGCCGCCATGAACGGCTCCTCGACGGCGAGGTAGTAGCGGCAGAGGTCGAGCTTGGTGTCGTCGCGCTCGGCGAAGTACACCTTGTCGGGACTGGAGATCGTGACCTCGCGACCCGCCGCCTGGAGGACCACGGCCTCGTCGTCTGCCATGGGCGGGACGGTACCGGGCGGCGGCGCGGGCTGGAGAGCGCGCGCGGCTGTGTCAGCCGCCCGGCAGGGGGTTGCTGCTTTCGGCTCAGTAGTGGCCGTAGCCGTTCCCGTCGACGGCGAAGCTGGCGCCGGTCAGCGGGCGAATGGCAGCAGGCCGCTCAGAGGCGAGCGTCCTTGAGCCGCGGCCGGCGGGATCGCCGTCAGGATGACGACAATGATCTCCATAGAGATCCTAGGGTTGTTTGGTGATCTTCATAGCGCACATTCGGGGGCAGAGCCGACGCGATAGCTTCGGTAAGGGGCTCCGGAAGCGGCCAAAAGCCACCGCGCTGCGTATTTCAGTGTTATGCTTTCCACAGGAAGCTTTATGGGTTCTAATGTAATCCAAATGAGTCCTTACGCCACCCGAACCCCAACCACCGTCCGGCGGGCCACCGCCGAGATGGCTGATCACGTCAAGACGTGGCGGAAGCTGCGCGGGCAGACCCAGGCGCAGGTCGCTGAACGCGCCGGGGTGACACGGATGACCGTCCATCGCCTGGAGGCCGGCGATCCAGGCGTTTCGCTCGAGACGTTCCTGCGGGTCCTGCGGGCCGTCGGGGTGCTCGATCAGGTCGCCGGCTCGCTCGACCCCTACGACTCCGACGTGGGCCGGCTGCGCGCCGACGAGCGACTCCCCGAACGCGTCCGGCCCAAGAAGCTGAACGCCAATGACTGAGACCGTCGAGGTCTGGGTCGAGATCGGACCCGAGACGCTGAAGGCCGGCCAGCTCTGGGGCCACCGGCGCGGTAGGACCGAGTCCGCGACCTTCCGCTACGACTCCGCGTACATCGCCTCCCCCGCGGCCTACCCCCTCGACCCGGCACTCCCGCTGAGCGAAGGGCCGCTCCAGACGCCCGGGACGCGCCCGATGTTCGCCGCGTTCAGCGACTGCGCTCCCGACAGGTGGGGCCGGCGGCTGATCGACCGCTACGAGGAGCAGCGCGTCCGCGCCGAAGGCACAGGCGCAGAGCGCAGCCTCGGCGAAGCCGACTACCTCCTCGGCGTCCGCGACGACCTACGGCAGGGCGCGGTGCGGTTCCGGCGCCCCGGCGACGGCGCTTGGCTCGCGCCGGAGGAGGGCGGCATACCCCATCTCATCGAGCTCGCGGACCTTCTCAGCGCGAGCGAGCGGATGGAGCGCGACGAAGCCACGGCCGCCGAGCTCCGGGCCTTGCTGCGCGGCGGCAGCTCCCTCGGCGGGGCACGCCCCAAGGCGCACGTCATCGATGGGGATGGGAACTTCGCGGTCGCGAAGTTCCCGAGCCCGTCCGCCGACGACTGGGACGTGATGCTCTGGGAGGCCGTGACGCTCCGCCTCGCCGGCTTGGCGGGCGTCGACGCCTCCTCCGCCCGGCTCGAGCGCATCGACGGTCGGTCGGTGCTGATCGTCTCCCGGTTTGACCGGGCCCGGGAGCGCCGGATCGGCTACGTCAGCGCGATGACCATGCTCGAGCTCGAAGACGGCGACCAAGCCAGCTACCTCGACATCGCCGAGCAGATCGAGGAGCAGTCCGCCAGGCCGAAGGCCGATCTCGAGGAGCTTTGGCGGCGGATCACCTTCTCCGTTCTCGTCTCCAACACCGACGACCATCTCCGCAACCACGGTTTCCTGCGGAGCGCGAGCTCCGGCTGGTCGCTCTCGCCGGCCTTCGACATCAATCCGGATCCCAGCACCGGCACCGCCCATCTGAGCACGTCGATAGATGGACGCTCCACCGAGGCACGGCTCGACCTCGCCTTGGAGGTCGCCGACCTGTTCCGGCTCGGGACCGCCGACGCCCAGCGCGTGCTCGGTGAGGTTCGCGCCGCGACCAGCCGCTGGAAGGACGTCGCCGCCCAGCACAAAGCTCCCGCCCGGGAGATCCAGCGGATGGAGCGCGCATTCACCCGCGCCGACCCCTGACGTCCAGACGAGCAGGGCCGCCGTTGCCCGTGAAGTCCCGTTCGGGCGCACGCACCGACGCAACGATCCATCTCGTGTCATCTCCTCGGCCTACGACCCGCCGACGGACAGGCGCTTTTCGTCCGACGCGGAAGCCCTGCGGGTCCGTTCGGCGCGGCGTGCTCCTGATTCCCGCCGGCCCTCGCCGGTAGGTTCCGGCGGTGCGGATCGTCGTCCTGCTCATGACCGAGGTCACCGTCGGAAAGTTGGCCGCTCACACGATCACGCCGGATGAAGTCCGCCAGGTCAACGACGGCGCCCGGATCGTGGTACGAACCCGCGTCCCCGCGTAGAAGGCTCGATACTGCTCATCGGGCCGACCCACGGCGGCCGCGTCCTGACCGTCGTGCTCAACCCGGCCCGCTTCGACGAGGGCACCTGGCACGTCCGCACCGCATGGCCCGCCAGCGATGCGCAGGCCAAGCGCTACCACTGCGACCGCTAGAGGAGCATCATGTAGCCATGGAGCACGACGACGACATCACCTCCACCGGACTCGACGGCCTCCTCGACTCCGCCGAGACGCTCACCTCCTCCCCGCCTCCTGCCGGCACCGAGATTCGTCTCCTCGTCACCGTCGACGCTGCCACGCTCCACCACCTCGAGCAGCGTGCCCAAGCAGAGGGCACCGACGTAACCGCAATCGCGACCGACACGCTTCGCACGGCCACGCACGCCGCGTAAGCGGATGGCTGCGCACCCGCCGGGACCCCTACCGCTCCTCGTCCAGAGCGCCAAGTCAGCGGGCATACGACCGGCTCGTGGACGTCCCCGACGCAGAGTGCCGGGAGAGCTTGAGGGGTAGATCGCAGCGCATGTCATTTTGGCCGCCTGGTGTCGAGTGGCACGAGCGCGATGTAGTCGTACCGGCCTTCCGACAGTGGCTTGAGGCTCAAGGATGGGAAACGGAAACCGAGACAGGGTTCGTGGACGTGGTGGCCCAACGAGGCAACGAAACCATCTACGCGGAGGTCAAGGGCCGAACGAAGAGCCGCCCGGGGGCGGGATTGGACACGCTTTACGGCCAGTTGCTGAGGCGAATGCCTGCCGAGGAAGTCGGCGACCCCGACACGAGGTTTGCAGTCGTGATCCCGACCGGTGCGGAAGCGGCCGCCCGCCGGGTCCCGAGACGAGTCCGCGACGTTCTGCGGATCGACGTCTACGCAGTGAGCGACGGGGGACAGGTCGAGAAGCTGGCTGACTGATCCCGTCGGCTGACACGGCCGACACGCACTGCTGCCAGTTCCGCGCGCCCAACCGAGCGGGTGCTCGGCGGCGGTCGACGTGCTCGTCCGGGCGCTTCCCGCGCTCTACCCGCGCGGGGTCGTGGCCTTCGACCGCCGGACGAGCCGCTGAGGCAGAAGCGATCCGCCGTCGCCGTCGCCTGACGTCGGCGGACGGTGCTTCTACTCCGGTGGCCCGAGCGGCGCATCCTCGCCAGCGTCGGGCTTGACCTCGTCGAGGGCGAGGTGCGGCGCGTCCGGCTCGCGGGCGATGTCCTCCGGACGCGCAGGATCGGCTCCCGGGTCGGCCGAAGAGCCCGACGGCAGGTCGTCGAAGGTCGGATCGCGCAGCGCCGCCTCCAGGTCCGGGTCGTCGCGCGGGGTGTCGGCGGGATCGGGGAGCTCGCTCATGGCTCGCGAGTACCCGCGTCAGGCCGCCTTCAGCAACTCCTTGGCGTGGCGGCGCGCGGCGACGTCGTCCTCCCCCGCGCCGAGCATCCGCACGAGCTCGCCGACCACCTCGCCCTTCGCCAGCGTGCGCACGGTGGTGACGGCCGGCTCGACCGAGACGTCCTTGGCGATCGAGAAGTGCCGCGCGCCGAGCGAGGCGATCTGCGGCAGGTGGGTGATGCACAGGAGCTGCCGACCCTCGGCCAGGCCTCGCAGCTGCTCGCCTACGGCGCGCGCCGTCTGGCCGCCGATGCCCGCGTCGACCTCGTCGAAGACGAGCGTGGCCGACGAGCCGTCGTTCGCGACGCCGAGCAGCGCGAGCATGACCCGGGAGAGCTCGCCGCCCGAGGCGATGTCCCGCAGCGGGCCGGCCGGGACGCCGGGGTTCGACGCGATCCGGAATTCGACGACGTCCGCGCCGGTCGGGCCGGGCTCCTCCCGCGGCTCCACCGCGATCTCGAAGACGGCGGCCTCCATGGCCAGGCCGGCGAGGCGCTCGCGCACCGCAGCGGCCAGCACGGGCGCGGCCGCGGAGCGTGCTTCCCGCAGCCCGAGCGCGCGCCGGGCAAGCTCCTCCCGCGCGACTTCCAGCGCCGCAGTCGCCTCCCCCAGGGCCACCTCCGCCCCATCGAGCTCCTCTCGGCGCTCGCGGCACCGCTGGGCGTGGGCGAGGACGAGCGCCAGCGTGCCGCCGTGCTTGCGCTTGAGCCGGTCCCAGGCGGAGAGCCGCTCCTCGATGGCGTCGAGCTCTCCCGGCTCGCTGTCTAGATCCTCTGCGTAGCTGCGCAGCTCGCCGGCCAGATCCGACGCCTCGATCGCCAGCGCGAGCCAGCGCTCCGTGAGCCCGTCGAGCCCAGGATCGACGCCCTGCACGCTCTCGAGCCCCGTGCCACCGGCCGCCAACAGCGAGGTCACGCCCGCGCCGTCGTCGGGCGTGAGCGCCTCGGCGCCGCCGAACGCGGCGGCGCGCAGCGCCTCCACGTGGCGGAGGCGGTCCCGGCGGGTGACGAGCTCGGCCTCTTCGGCCTCCGAGGGATCGGCCTCGTCGATCTCGGCGAGCTCGAAGTCCAGCAGGTCGATCTCGCGCTCGCGCGCGCCGGCCAGCTCGCGCAGCTCCCCGAGCGACGCCTCCAGCGCCCGCACCCGCGCGAGCTTCTGCCCGTACTCAGCGCGAGCTGCGAGCTGCTCCGGCCCGCAGGCGCCGTCGAGCAGCTCGAGCTGCGCGGACGCCAGCGTCAGACGGCGGTGCTCGTGCTGGCCGTAGAAGGCGACGAGGCCCGTCGCGACGTCGCGAAGCTCGTCTGCGGTGCAGCTCCGGCCACCGAGGTACGCACGGGAGCGGCCGGCCGCGCTGACCCGCCGGGCGAGGATGAGCTCGTCGGCGTCGGCCGGCACACGATCGCCGAGCGCCTCGCGGAGCTCGGGCCCCAGCTCGAAGACCCCCTCGACGTAGGCCTCGTCGGCGCCGGGCCGCACGAGACCCTGCCGCGCCTTGCCTCCGAGCAAGAGGTCGAGCGCGCTAGCCAGCACCGTCTTGCCCGCCCCGGTCTCCCCCGTGATGACGTTGAGGCCCGGCTGCAGGCGCAGCTCGGCCCGCTCGATCAGCAGGAGGTTCTCGACGCGCAGCTCGTGGAGCACACGCGAAGTGGTACCGCGCCTGTCGGACGGAAGGACGCGAACGTGCGTTCTCTGCGCAGCTTCGGCGCAGTTCCGGCACGAAGCTCAGCGCCGCGCGCCCGGCCGCCCCTGCGCCCCGTCCACCGCGACGTCGGCGCCGTTGACCCACGACGCCGCGGGCGAGAGCAGGAAGGCGACGACCCGCGCGACCTCCTCCGGGCTCCCGAGCCGGCCCGCGGGGAGCTCCTCGCGGACGAAGCGCTCGAAGCGCGCGGGGTCGTCGGCGGCCATGCCGGCCCAGCCGCCGCCCTCGAACATCACCGACCCGGGCGAGACGGCGTTGACGCGGATGCCCTGCGGCGCGAGGTCCAGCGCGAGCTGCGCCGCGGCGTGCGACAACGCGGCCTTCGCCATCCCGTACTGGAGGTTGGAGCCGGGCTTCGCACCCGAGATGGAGCCCACGAGCACCGCCGCGGCCTCCTCCCCCATGGCGGGAACCGCCGCGGCGACGAGCCGCAGCGCGGCTACGGCGTTGAGGTCGTAGGTCGCCCTCCAGTCCACCGGCGCGGAATCGAGCAGCCAGGAGCCGACGGCGCCGCCCGCGTTGGCCACCACGCCGTCCAGGCCGCCGAAGCGCTCCGCCGCCGACGCGACCCAGGCTTCGAGCCCCTCCTCGGCCGTGACGTCGACCCGAGCCCCGAACGCGTCGGGCGCTCCCGCCGCCCGCAGCTCCTCCACCACGCCCGGCAGCGCGTCGCCCCCGCGGGCGCAGATGCCGACCCGCGCGCCTTCTTGGGCGAAAGCCAGCGCGATCGCCCGGCCGATGCCGCGCGTCGCACCCGTGACGAGCACCGCCCGCCCTGCCAGCCCGAGGTCCACCGCTCAGCGCGCCAGCCGGCCGAACTTCTCGGAGATCCGCCGGTAGAACGACGACCCCGGCACCTGGGCGAGGTCGGCGGCCTCGCGCACGAAGCGCGACGTGAACACGTCGCCCGGCGCGATCTCACCCACGGGGCGCCCGTCCACGGAGATGTCGACGGGATCGCGACCGCGGTTGTGCACCTGCAGCTCGTCGTCGGGGGCGACGACCAGCGCCCGCGCCGTCAGCGAGTGCGGCGCGATGAAGGAGACGACGTAGCCCTCGACGCCCCAGGCCAGCACGGGTCCGCCGTTGGCCAGGTTGTAGCCCGTCGAGCCTGCGGGCGTGGCCACGACGAGCCCGTCGCAGCGCACGGAGCCGACCTCCTGGTCACCGACCCCGTAGGCGATCGTCGCGACGCGGTTGCCGACCTTGCGGTTGATGGAGACGTCGTTGATCGCGGCCTGCTGGCCGTGCGGGAGCTCGAGCGCGATGGCGGGCAGCGTGAGCACCTCGAAGTCGCCGGCCAGCGCGCGCTCGAAGCCGTCTCCGCTCTCCTCGGGGTCCACCGTGGCCAGGAAGCCGACCTCGCCGAAGTTCACCGCGAAGACCGGCACGCTGGTGCCCGCGTAGCGCCGCAGCCCGCGCAGGATGGTCCCGTCGCCGCCCAGGACGATGCACAGGTCGACGTCGTCGGAGACCTCCGCGTCGCACATCACGCAGCCATCCCGGGTCACCAGCCCGTGCTTGCCGGTCTCCTCCGGGTCGAAGCGCAGCGTCGCGCCCACGCGCTCGGCGGCCGCGCGGAGCGCCGCGACCGCCTCGGCGGTCCGCGCCGCCCGGCCGTGGGTGAGCACGGTGACCGTGCGCACGCGCGCCGGCGCGCTCACGCGAGCACTCCGGGCGGCTCGGCGCGCGATGCGGCGTCGGCCACGCCGTCGGCGTCGAGCGCGCCTGTCCGCCCGGCCTCGGCGAGCCGCAGGAAGGTCTCCCGGTTCCCCTTCGGCCCCGGCAGCCCCGAGGAGGCGAAGCCGAGGACGCCCGCGCCCGCAGCCGAGGCGGCCGCGGCGACCGAGACGAGCGCCTCGCGCCGCAGCTGCGGCTCGCGGACCACGCCGCCCTTGCCGAGTCGCTCGCGCCCGACCTCGAACTGCGGCTTGACCATCACGAGCGCGTCGAAGCGCTCCGCGGTGCAGGCGAGCACCGCGGGGAGCACCTTGGTCAGCGAGATGAAGGAGACGTCGGCCACCACGAGGTCGGGACGGTACGCCAGCTGGCCGACGACGAGCGCCCGGGCGTTGCAGCGCTCGAGCACGGTGACCCGCTCGTCGGTGCGCAGCGACCAGTGCAGCTCGCCGTAGGCGACGTCGAGCGCCACGACGTGCTCGGTGCCGCGCTGCAGCAGGCAGTCCGTGAAGCCGCCGGTCGAGGCGCCCACGTCGAGGGCACGACGGCCGTCGACGGCCAGCTCGAAGCCGTCCAGCGCGTTGGCGAGCTTGGTGCCGCCGCGCGAGACGTACGGCGGCGGCGCATCGACGCTCAGCTCGGCGTCCTCGGCCACGAGCTGCCCGGGCTTCTGCGCACGCGGCCCGTCCGCGCCGCCGAGTCGCACGGAGCCCGCCATGACCGTGGCCGCCGCGCGCGTGCGCGACTCGAAGAGCCCGCGCTGGTGCAGCAGGGCGTCGAGGCGGACCTTGGCCACGAGGACACGCTAGCCGAGGTCGGGCGACGGCCCAGAAGCGGTTGTGGGGACAACCTGTGACGACGCTCACAAACACGCGGCGGACGGTCCGCCATCGTGCCGACAGCGATGACCGCCGTCCGCCTCCTCCCTCTCTCCACCCACGCCGCGTTGCGCATGGCCACGGGCCTGTTCACCATGCTCGTGCCCTTCCTGGCCGGCTTCGACGAGCCCGCCATGCTGATGTCGGTCGTCATCGGCAGCATCGTGGTGGGCGTCTCGCTCTCCGCGGTCGTCGACGAGCGGGGCCGCAGCGCCATCTCGGTCGCGACGCTTCACACGCTCGACTACGGCCTCGTCCTCGGTCTCCTCGCCGTGGCCGTCGTCGTCGCCACCGCGGGCGACACCACCGCCGGCGCCGTGCTGGCCGCCATCGCCCTCGTGCAGCTCGTGGGCAACGTGCTCACGAAGTACAGCCTGCGCGGCTAGCCACTTAAAGACTTCCCCCATAGATCACATAGAAGGACTCTCCCCCTCAGAGCGGCCCGCCTTCCCGGCGGGCCGTTCTGCTCTCCGGTCAGCGCTTGAGGCCGCAGGACGGCAGCGGCCGCGTCAGGCGCACGACGCGACCATCTTCGAGCTCCAGCCGCGCCCGGATGCCCTTCGCGCGCGTGCGCTCGAGCGTCCGGCGGGAGAGCACCACGGCGCCGCGACGGCTCACGACGCTGGATCCGAGCCGCGTGGCCTGCGTCGTGATCGAGCCCGTGTCGCCTTCGACGCGCACCCGCAGCCTGCCCGCGCCGACGCACCGCCGCGTCAGGCGGAACGTCACCGCCCGCCGGAAGAGCGGGATGTCGGCCAGGGGCGCGTCGGCGGTCACGCGGGTCCCGCCCGGCAGGAGCTTGCCCTCGCCGGCGAGCGACCCGTCCTGCGCCACCCGCACGCGCTCCCACCGCTCTCCCGCCGGCAGGTAGACCTCGCGCGAGGTCGCGCCGCGGCGCAGGATCGGCGCGACGAGCAGGTCGCGCCCGATGCGCCACTCGTCGCCCACGCGGGCAGCCGCGGGCGACGGATCGTCGAGCAGGAGCGGCCGCACCGGACCGATCGTCCCGTCCGCCGCCGCGCGCCGCGTCCAGCGGTCCATCAGCCCGGCGAGCTTCACCTTGGCCCGCGCGTAGCGGCGGTAGGCGTCGACAGCCGCGTCGCCGGCCTCCCAGGGCAGCAGCGTGCCCTTGCCCGTGGAGTTGTGGATGCGGCTGATCGGGGTGAACGCCGCGAGCTGCGACCAGCGGATGAGCAGCTCGGGCGACGTGCGCGGCGCGGTGAGGTCGAGGTAGCCGCCCACGTCGGTGGTGAACGTCGGCGATCCGCCGAGCGCGTGGTTGAGCAGCGCGGGGACGACGGACGGCAGCCCCGAGCCGATCGACCAGTCCGTCGTCTCGTCGCCGGGGAAGACGCCGCCCGTGCTGGCGCTCGTGCCGTTGTGGCCCGCCCGCACGTAGAACCACGGCTCGAAGCCCGGCCGCTCGCGCGCCTGCGCGTCGATCGCGGCGCGGCCCGCACGGTGGTAGGCGGTCGGGTAGGCGTTGTGCGCGAGCTCGACGGGCTTGGCGTCGGCGAAGGTCATGCCCTCCGTGACGAGCTCGCCGAAGTCCTCCATGAACGCCTCGAAGCCGAGGTCGGCGGAGCGGTCGACCTGCCGCTTGAAGTACGCGGCGGCGGCGGGGTGGGTGAAGTCGATGACGTTGGAGACGCCGAAGCGGTTCGTGACGATCGGGTACGGGCGCCCGGCCGCATCGCGGATGAAGAGCCCGCGCTCCAGCGCCTCGGCGTAGCCCTTGCCGGCCGGCGAGGTGAACGGGTTCCAGTACGCGCTCAGGTGGAAGCCGCGCTTCCTCAGCCCGGCGTAGTACGCCTTGGCCTTCGGCCCCTCCTCGTCGAGGACCTTGTGCCAGCCCTCCACGCCGAGCGTCCCGACCGGGATGTCGAGCTCCTCGAGCTTGGCGACGATCGCGTCGAGGTCGGCCTTGACCCGCGTCCCGCCCGTGAAGCCCGCGCCGTTGGGCGCCGCCTCGCCCTCGCCCTCGTTGAGGACGTCGATCCACGGCGCGTAGACCCACTTGGGCGGCGCGGGCGCGCGGCCGACCGACGCGGTGTACGCCTTCGACGCCTGCTCGACCCCGCCGCCGGCCAGCGTCAGCTCGAGCGTCGGCTCCGCGACGCCCCAGCGCACCGCGTCGCCGCGCGAGGCCGCGAGGTCGAGGCGCTGCAGCGCCGTCCCACCGGTCCACGCCCCCCAGCCCCGCGCTCCGAACAGGCTCGTCTGCACGTAGTAGCTGGCCTGGTCGCCGTTCGGGAACGAGTAGGTGCCCGTGGCCGGGTCCGTGCGCTCGTCGGCGGCGTTCTGCTGCTCGACCCACACGTTGCGCAGCCGCCCGCGCTGATCGAAGGCGTCCTTGCGGCCGCCGAGACCGTAGAGCCCCTCGCCCGCGGGGGACCCGAGCGTGAAGAGCGTCGAGACGGCTGGCAGGCCGGGCGGCGGGGACAGCGTGAGCTTCACGCCGCCGCCCCCGCGCCGGCGCAGCGCCAAGAGGGCCGGCGCCCCGCCCGTCGAGAGCGTGACCGCGAGGTCGGCGCCGTCCTCGCGCCGCGTGACCTGCTGGACGCCGGTGACCTCGCTCAGCCCGCCGACTTCGGCGCCGAAGAGCCGGTTGCCGGTGAAGAACGAGACGGGGAACGTCGTGCCGGCGCGCGCGCCGACCACGAAGCCGAGCGCCGGGAAGCCGCCCGCCGCGCCGGCGGGCTCCAGCGGCTGCGGGCCATCCGCGCCGGGAGCGCGGAGCGGGACCGTGCCCGCGGGAACGGTGGCCACGGTCTCGGCGCCGCTCGCGTCGGCGAGGACCACGCGGAACGGCGCCGTCTCGACGCGGAGCGTGCTCCCGTCGCCGGCGGGGACCTCCACCGCGGTTGCCGCTCGGGCGGGCGCGCTGCTCGACCCGGCGAGGACGAAGGCGATGAAGCAGGCGCGGACGGGGCGAAGCACCGCGTCAGCGTAGATCGACAGCGCGTGGGCCGCGGCACCGCGTGGTCGAGCCGCCTCGGCCGCCACCGCGCGACGTGGTCGGCGCTCGTGCGCTGCTCAGCCCAGCCGCGCGCGCGACCAGTCGCCCATCGCGCCGATGAGCTCCGCCGCGCGGTCGACGACCCCGCCCCAGCGCAGGAAGCCGTGGACCATGTCGTCGAAGCGCAGCAGCTCGACCTCGACGCCGGCGGCCTGGAGCGCCGCTGCGTAGGCGAGGCCGTCGTCGCGCAGCACGTCGTGGTCGGCGACCGCCAGGAGGGTCGGGGGCAGGCCCGCGAGCTCCCCGCGCAGCGGCGAGACGTCCGGATCGGCGACGTCGCCCTCCTGGAGGTAGGCGGCGAAGCAGCGCGCCATGGAGTCCGGCGTCAAGCCGCCGACGTCGGCGCCCGCGCCGTCGGCGTAGCTCGCGGTCGCCATCGCGGCGTCGGTGACGGGGTAGACCAGCAGCTGGCCGGCGATCCGCTCGTGGTTGTGGCGGACGGCCACTGCCGCGAGGTTCCCGCCCGCCGAGTCGCCGCCGACGATCACCCGCTCCGGGTCGAAGCCCAGCTGCCGGGCGCCATGCCCGAGCGCCCAGTCGACCGCGGCCAGCGCGTCGTCGAGCGCAGCGGGGAACGGGTGCTCCGGCGCGAGGCGGTAGTCGACGGAGACCACGACTTGCCCCGATGCGTTGGCCAGGGCGCGGCAGACGTGCTCGAAGCCCTCGAGGTCGCCCATCACCCAGCCGCCGCCGTGGCACCAGACGATCGCCCCGAGCGGCGTACACGCTCCGCGAGGGCGGTACGTCCGCGCGTGCACGCCGGACGCTGCCTGCGGCTCGCCGACCCCGCCTGGGGGCCTGGCGATCACGACGTCCTCGACCTCGTCGACCTCCTCCCGCGCGCCCCCGAGCCGCAGCGCCGCGTCGAGGTAGCCGGCGCGCATCGCGGCGAGCTCCGGCGGGCCGACGGCGCTCGCCTCGGCGTCCTGCTCGGCGAGCAGCGCGGTGACCTGCGGGTGGATCGGCGGCGGCATGCTCACGGCAGCGACCCTACGGGCAGACCCGAGGGCGCGCGGGCCGCGTGCAAGCCGGTGCCGCGCCTGGGCGTGCGGCCTACGCCCCGATCAGGGCGGAGCCGGCGCCCACGGCGGCCGCGATGCGCTCCGCGATCGCCTTGCCCGTGAAGCCGACCTCCTCGTGCAGCAGCTTCGGCGTGCCGTGCGTCACGTAGCGGTCGGGCAGCCCGACGCGCATGATCCGCGCGCAGTCCGGACCGTCGAGGCCGACGGCGTTGAGCGCCTCCCAGACCGCGGAGCCGAAGCCGCCCTGCAGCACGCCCTCCTCCACGGTGACCAGCAGGTCGTGCTCCGTGGCCAGCTTGGCCACGAGGTCGATGTCCAGGGGTTTGACGAAACGCGCGTCGGCGACGGACACCGACACGTCGTGCTCGCCCAGCAGCGCCGCGGCCTCGTTGGCCTTCGCGACGCCCGAGCCGTAGCCGAGGATCGCGACGCGGCCGTCGCCCTCGCGCAGCAGCTCGCCCTTGCCGACTTCGATGGCCGCGACGTCCTCGGGCGCCGGGAGCGGCACGCCGAGCCCCTCGCCGCGCGGGTAGCGCAGCGCGCTCGGCCCGTCGACGGTCAGCGCGGTGCGCAGCATGTGGCGCAGCATCGCCTCGTCACGCGGCGCCATCGCGACCATGTTCGGCAGCGAGCGCATGTAGGCGATGTCGAAGACGCCGTGGTGGGTCGGGCCGTCGTCGCCGACCAGCCCGGCGCGGTCCATCGCGAAGCAGACGTTGAGCTCCTGCAGGCAGACGTCGTGGACGATCTGGTCGTAGGCCCGCTGCAGGAAGGTCGAGTAGATCGCCGCGACGGGCTTGAGGCCCTCCAGCGCGAGGCCGGAGGCGAAGAGGATCGCCTGCTGCTCGGCGATGCCCACGTCGAAGTAGTGCTTCGGCTCGGCGACCTGCAAGAGGTTCAGGCCCGTGCCGGAGTTCATCGCGGCGGTGATGCCGACGACGCGGCGGTCGCGGCGGACCTCCTCGATCATCGCCTCGCCGAACACCGCCGTGTACTGCGGCGTGATCGGGCCGGCGACCTCGCCGCCCTGCTTGACCGCCTTGACCACGGCGGGCATCCGGTCGGTGATCGAGCCGGGCTTGGCGGCGTGCCACTTCTCCATCCCCTTGAGACCACCATCCTCCGCGGGCGCGAAGCCCTTTCCCTTCACGGTGGAGATGTGGACGACCACCGGCCGCTGCGCTCTGAAGGCCGCCCGCAGCGCGTCGCGCAGCGCGTTGACGTCGTGCCCGTCGATGACGCCGGTGTAGGCCCAGTCGAGCTCCTCCCAGAACAGCCCGGGCGCCCAGAAGGCCTTGAGCGACTCCTTGAGCTGCGGGCCGAGCCGCTCCGCGAGCGCGCCGAGGCCGCCGGGCAGCTCGGTCAGCCGACCCTCGACCTCCTCGCGCGCGTGCCACAGCTTGGGGTGGAGGCGCATCCGCGAGAACGTGCGGGTGAGCGCTCCTACGTTCGGCGAGATCGACATCCCGTTGTCGTTGAGCACCACGACGATCGGGGTGCCCGCCCCGCCGGCCTGGTGGATCGCCTCGAAGGCCACGCCGCCCGTCATGGCTCCGTCGCCGATGACCGCGACGACCTTGCCCTCGTCGAGGTCCCCCTTCAGCCGCATCGCCTCCTTGAGCCCGACCGCGTAGCCGATCGAGGTCGAGGCGTGGCCGGCGCCCATGATGTCGTGCTCGGACTCGAAGGTCGCGCAGAACGGGGCCAGTCCGCCGTACTTGCGGATCGTGGGCAGCTTGTCGCGGCGGCCCGTCAAGACCTTGTGCGGGTAGGCCTGGTGGCCGACGTCCCAGAGCACCTTGTCCCGCGGCGAGTCCATGAGCGAGTGCAGCGCGACGGCGAGCTCCGCCGTGCCGAGGTTGGCGCCGAAGTGGCCGCCGATCTCCCCCACCGTGTCGATGATGTGCTCGCGCACCTCCTGGGCGACGCGCACGAGCTCCTCGTCGGAGAGCGCGTGAAGGTCCTGCGGGCGGTCGATGCGATCGAGGATGCGGGTCATGGGCACTTCCGAGGCTAGTTCGTCCGGGTGTAGATGAAGTGCGTGATCTGCTCGAGTTCGGATGCACCCTGCGGTGCGGCTTCGCACAACGCGGCCCGGGCGTTGGCCACGGACTCGGCGGCCAGCCCGCGCGCCCCGTCGAGGCCGAACTCCGACACGTAGGTGCGCTTGCCGTGGCGCTCGTCGGAGCCTTGCGGCTTGCCGAGGGTGTCCTCGCTCTCGGTGACGTCGAGGATGTCGTCGACGATCTGGAAGAGGACCCCGAGCTCACTCGCGAAGCGCCGGTAGGCGCTCGTCGCCGCTTCGTCGTGCCCGGCCAGCAGGAGCACGCACTCCACCGACGCGCCGATCAGGCGCCCCGTCTTGAGTGCGTGGAGGCGGCGGAGGCCGTCGGCGCCGTCGGGGGCCGCCTCGTGCACGTCGAGGTACTGGCCGCCGACCATCCCGTTGACTCCGGTGGCCGCTGCCAGCTCCGCCAGGGCGCGCAGCACGTCGCGAGGCTCGCCCACCTGCTCGCAGAGCACGTGGCGGAAGGCCTCGGCGTACAGCCCGTCACCCGCGAGGATCGCCACGTCCTCCCCGTAGGCGACGTGACAGGTCGGGCGGCCCCGGCGCAGGTCGTCGTCGTCCATCGCCGGAAGGTCGTCGTGGATCAGGGAGTAGGTGTGGATGAGCTCGACGGCGGCGGCGAAGGGCAGGAAGTCGGCCTCGTCGCGCCGGATCGCGCGCGCCGTCGCCAGGGCGAGCACGGGCCGGATGCGCTTGCCGCCGGCCAGCAGCGAGTAGCGCATCGCCTCATCCAACCCGGCGGTGACGGCGTCGTCGGAGAAGCGCAGGGCCTCCAGGTAGGCGTCCGCGCGCCGGCGCAGCTCGTCGGGGTAGGACATCAGAGCAGCTGGTCCTGCACGGGAGCGGACTCGGATGCGGCCGCGCGCGCGAGGCGCTCAAGCTCAGCCGATGCCTGAGCGGCGCCCTGGGCACACTGCTCGACGACCTCGGCGGCCTGCTCGGCCGTGAGCTCGCCTCCGCGCAGCCGGCCCGCGGCCTCCTCCAGGCGGCCGACGAGCCGCTCGAGCGTCGCGGTGTCGTGGAGCTCGCTCACGCCGCGGGCCCTTCGGCCACCCGGTCGCGGAGCACCGCCGCGAGGATCCCGTTGACGAAGCCGGGCGTGTCCGCGCCGCAGAACTCCTTCGCAAGCTCCACGGCTTCGTTGATCGCGCCCTCGGGCGGGATCGGAGTCTCGCTCGGCGCCGCGTCCGGGTGGACGATCTCCAGCAGCGCGACGCGCATGATCGCCTTGTCCAGCGGCGCGATGCGGTTGACCGTCCAGCCCTTGGCGTAGCGCTCGATGAGCGCGTCGAGCTCCTCGGCGTAGTCGGCGACCGCGTAGGCGAGCGCGCGCGTGAAGGTCGGCGCGGTGCGCTCGAACAGCTCCTCGAGCTCTCGGCCGGTGAGGTCGTGCTGGTAGAGCGCGAAGACCGCGGCGCGGCGCTGGTCGGTGCGGCGGGACAAGGCGCGAAGGCTAGACCCGCGACATGTAGTCGCCGGTCTCGGTCTGCACCTTCACGCGATCGCCGATGTTCACGAACAGCGGCACCTTGATCTCCGCTCCGGTCTCCACCGTGGCGGGCTTGTCGCCGCCGCCGGAGGCCGTGTCGCCGCGGACGCCCGGCTCGGTGTGCGTGATCTCGAGCTCGACGGAGCTCGGCAGCTGGATGTCCGCGGGCTGCTCGTCGATGAACAGCAGGTCGACGGCGGTGTTCGGCTTGGTCCAGCGCAGCTTGTCGGCCAGGGCGGCCTGCGGGATCGCGGACTGCTCATAGGTCTCTGAGTCCATGAAGTGCGCGTCCTCGCCGTCGGAGTACAGGAACGTCATCTTCCTGGCCTCCGTGCGCACGGAGCGGAACTTCTCCCCCGCGCGGAAGGTCTTGTCGATGACGTTGCCGTCCGTGGTGCGGCGCATCTTCGTGCGGACGAACGCCGGCCCCTTGCCGGGCTTCACGTGCTGGAACTCCAGCACCTTGAAGATCGTGCCGTCTACTTCGATGTGATTGCCGTTCTTGAGCTGGTTCGTCGAGATCAGGGTCGATCAGTCCTCATGCGGTCGTGTCGCTGGCGCCCGGCGCGGGCGCCGGGGATCTCGTCGATCATGCTTCCTGCGGCGAGGTGCTCCTGAGGTTAGAGACCCCGAAGGTCGCCGCGTCGTCAGCGCGGCCGGTGGCTCGTGACCTCCACGACCTGCTGCTGGGTGGGGCGGTTCTGCCACGGGATCATCGGCTGCTTGATCAGCCCGAGCGGGCGGAAGCGCAGCGCGTCGTAGCAGCCCTGCGTGTCCATGACCCCGCAGTCCTCCTTCTCGAGCGTCGGGTCGGCGTAGAGCTTGGCCGGATCGATCTCCAGCGCCTTGGCCAGTGACTCCGTGAGCGCCGCGCGGCAGGCGGCGAGCCTGCCGTTGCCGCAGAAGTGCGCGTGGTAACGGCCCTTGACCTTCTTGGGCTTGACGAGCGTCCGCAGGTCCTTCTGGATGTAGCCGTACCACCCGTCCTCCCAAGAAGAGCCCAGGTGCGCGTGCAGCTGGCTGTGGTAGGAGTTCGGCAGGTCCTCCGCGACGTGCTCGTCGTAGCGCTCGAAGACCGCCTTGCCCATCTTCGCGCCGAAGACGGCCTCGGGCAGCGTCTCGTACCAGGCGTCCATGATCCGCACCGCGTCGGTGTCGTCGTAATGGCCGTCGCGATCGCGATCCAGGCGGTGCGAGCCGCGCGAGATCCAGCTGCGCAGCGTGTCGGCCGCGGCCGCGAGCTTCGGGTCGGTCGGCTTGCCCAGGACCTTGAGCACCCAGGGCATCATCGCGTCGCCGCGCAGGTCGGCGGTGGCCGCGTCGCCCACGACGTCGACCGCCTCGGCGAGCGAGACCTTGCGCCCGCCACTCGTCCGCGCGGCCAGCCGGTCGGTCAGCAGCGTCGAGCGCCAGATCGGCGTGTGCTCCGCGCCGCCGCAGCAGTGGCGGGCCTGCTTGTTGTTCCAAGAGACCAGCGTCTCCTGGTTGGTCGCCTGCGGCCGCTGCGCCATCGGCTGGTAGGTCGTGAGGTTCGTCTCCGGGTCGAAGCCGCGCCACTCGCGGCTCTGCGTGTAGCGGATGGGCAGCAGCCCGTTGACCTTGCGCGCCCGGATCGGGTTGGAGCCCGTGTTGATGTAGGTGATGTCCTTGTCGTCGGCGTAGAACCAGTTGAACGTGTAACCGATCTTCGCCGCGGCCTGTCGGAACGAGGCGGCGTCGTGGACGAGCTCCGGGTCGTTGAACGCCTGGAAGCCCGGCGCGGAGTCGAGCTCGTGCATGTACGTCGAGCGCAGGAGGGTGTAGACGACGGGCACGCCCCTGATCGTCGCCTTCGCGGCGACGAGACCCATCTTCGTGCGCAGCTTGCGGAACGTCACCGTGCCGGCGGGCGTGGAGTCCGCCGCGCTCGGGCTGAAGCTCTCCGTGCGGTCGATGGCCTCCATCGCCAAGCACTGGCCGCGGAAGACGTAGGACGTCGAGGCGAGCGTCGCCTTGGAGCCGTCGGCGTTGCAGAGGTTCAGCGCGTAGGAGTCGATGATGTCCTGCGAGGCGGAGGTAGCGCTCCACGCGTAGTCCCGCCCGCGCCCGAGCTCCACGTAGGGGCCGGTGCCCGGGATGTTCGCGCCGCGGACGTCGAAGCCGGGGCCGTGGGCGTCGACGTCCCAGAAGATCTCGGGCTGGAAGTAGCCGGCCTGGGCGCCGAAGACGGCCAGCGGATGGCCGGTCTGCGACTTGCGCGCGGAGACCAGGACGGCGTTCGAGTCCGTCGTCGGGAAGCGCAGGAGGTCCTTCACGGGTGACGGCGTCTCGACGCGCGCCTTGGTGTCGGGCGTGCCCACGGTGGTCGCGACGAACTCGAGCGTCCCGGGGTCGGGCAGCGCCGTGCCGCCGAGCGGCCGCTTGGGCTGCTGGCCGAAGGGGAAGCCCTTCTTGCGCTCGGCGGTGACGGGCGCCTCCGGGTCGCTCTCCGAGCGCAGGTCCTGCCAGATCTGCAGGCCGCGCTTGGCTCCGAAGCGCTTCATGTCGATCGTGAGCAGCTGAAGCTGCTCGAGCTCATCGCCGCCGCCCTTGCCGAGCTGTGCGCCGATGAGCGACGCGACGTTCAGCACGTCGGAGACCTTCCAGCGCTCCGGGCCCTGCGGGCGCCCGATCGCCGGGTACTCCACGGGGAGGAGCGTCGGGTCGAGCGCCGCGGCGGCGATGTAGGCGTTGACGCCGTCGCACCACGCCTGCGCGTCGTCGACGAGGTTCTGTCCGGCCTGGCCGTAGAGCTTGGGGAGCTGATCGATCTGCGTCGCGAGGTCCTTGTCGGTGTAGGGGGCGATCTCCCACTGCCCGCGGTCGGAGTCGACGTTCGCGCCGCCGGCGAAGGAGGCGAGTGTCGCGTTGCCGTAGTTGCGCAGCACGTCCATGAAGAAGAGCCGGTCCTCGGCGATCGCGTAGCCGATGCCGAACGACGTCCCGCCGCGCGAGCTGCCGTAGACGTGTGGGATGCCGAAGCTCTTGTCGCGGACGATGGTCACGTCGGCTCGTGGCGAGTAGGTGCGGGCGACGTCGTCGGGGCGCGCGCCGAAGCTCGCGTCCGGGAAGTACCTGCCGATGTCCGCGTCCTTGAGGCCGGGAGTCGCGTAGAGGAGGTTCGTGTACGGGTCGCGCTGGTCGGCGAAGTGGGCGGGCTGCGTGCCGCCCGAGAGGAACTGGCCGGCCTGCAGGCTGTTGGCCACCCCGGCCTCGCCGGGCGGGATGATCCCGAAGAAGCGGCCCGTTCCCGTCCCCTCGTACGGCCCGGGCGCGGGGGCGGCGAGGGCCGCCGGCGCGGTCGCCGCGAGAACTGCGGTGGCCACGGCAGCCAGCATTCCGGTGCGCATGGTCGCGACCCTACGCGCCCGGCCCGCTCGGCGCGGCAGGCCGGGCCGATCCCGCACGGCGTGGGCGGGCAGGAACGGGTGCTCCGGCGCGCTCAGGGATGCTCCGCGACCGGCCGGGATCCGCGCAGGCTCACGCGAACGCGCGGTGACGCACTGCGGCGGCGACGGTCCGCGCGAGCCGCGACGTGGTCATCGCGTGGTGCAGCGGCCAGGAGCAGCCGCCGAGCTCGCGGGGCAGTGCGGCGGTCGGCGGGTGGGCTCCTAGGGAGCAGCCCGCGGCCTCCGGCCGCTCAGCCGCAGGTGCGGTAGCGGCGCGTCTGGGTCACGCGGCGACCGCGCGCGTCGCGGCCCGTCACGCGCAGCGCGACGGTCTGCCGGGGGCGACCGCGCAAGTCGACCACCGCACGCGACCGACCCGATCCGCGGCGCACCGCGAGGCGCTTGCCCGCGAGGCTGACGCGCAGCCCGCGCAGCGCCGGGAGGCGGACGGTGAAGCGGCGCTTGGAGGTGCACGAGCGCGGTCGCGGGGCGTTCGCCGCGCTCGACGAGCAGGTCGCGGTCACGTAGCACTCCAGCTTGGGCTCGGCCGCGACCGTCTTCGGCTTGTAGCTCTCGAAGCTCGCGACGGCCATCGAGGAGTCATTGGCGACCGTCAGCGTGTTGACCCCGCGGTGGTAGGGCAGGCCGCAGATCTCCAACGGGTTCAAGCGCGCGGGATCGGCGGGGCCCGGGTGCTCGAGCGCGTCGATGGCCAGCGCGTGCGCGACCGGGTCGACGGTCCCGATCATCAGGTGCTCATAGGCATCGTTCGGGCAGACGGACTGCGTCATGACGTTGCGGATCGTCCCGCCGCCCGTGCGCAGCGACGAGGAGCCCTTGTCGTCCATGTTCGGCTTCACCGTCTCGTCGGTCCGGGTGTAGGCGACGGTGTAGTCGATTCCCGGCCACGTCTCGGCCGAGGAGTTCAGCGCCCGAATGAAGTTCGCCTGGTCACCCTGCTGCCAGCCCGCCGCCGAGCACGGGTCCTCCGCCGAGCACTTGGCCTCGGTCGTGCCGTGGTTGGAGGGCGCGAAGCCGATGACGTCGTCGACCATGGCGCGGGTATCGGGCCAGAAGCGCAGTGCCCAGCGCGGCACCATCCCGCCCTGGGAGTGGCCGATGATCGAGACCTTGCGGCCCGCGCGGCGGTGGACTTCGCGGATCGCCGCGACGACGTACTCGCCCGAGCGCTGCACGTCGCTCGTGGCGTGGTCGGGGAGGTCGACCGCGCACCACGGGATGCCTGCCATGTCAAGCGCGGGCTCGTAGGTCCAGCTCCAGTTGTCCTTCGCCGTGGCGCCCGTTCCCTGGAACAGCAGCACGGGCGCGCGCGATGCCTCGTCGATGCCCTTGCTGCAGAGCAGCGCGTCGCTGAGCTGCTTCGAGGTGACCGAGAGCGCCGGGCCGGGCGCGTCGGGCGCGGCGAACTCCGCGGCGGCCGCCGAGGCGACCGGCAGCGCGAGGGAGAGCGCGGTGACGAGGGCGGCGCGAAGCACTGGAGCTCGGAGCATCGAGCCAGCTTAGACGCGTCGACGCCATGCCGGCCGAGGCTTGCGTGAGCGACGGTCGCGGCGGTCAGACGAGCGTGACGGTGACGCCGACGTCCATCGCTGCCGTGGCCATGCCGCGGTCGGCCGTGAGCAGGGTCGCGTCGTGCTGCGTGGCAAGCGCCACGTAGAGCGCGTCGTAGATCGACAAGTTGTGACGCAACGCCCAGGCCCGGTGGGCGAGCGAGTGGGAGGAGACCCGCCGGACGGGACCCGTGAGGAGGCGTGCAACCGCAAGCTCCACCAGATCGCGAGGAACGACCTCCCCGCGTTCGAGCCCCTTCAGCGCGTGCATCACCTCCGCGTCGACGATGTCGGGAGCGAGCACCACCGAAAGCTCGATCGCGTCAAGGACGTCGTCTCCGCGCCCCGTCGTGGTCAGCGCCTCGACGAGCGCGGAGCTGTCCACGACGACCACTCAGAGAGAGGTCCCGTCCGCCCGCTCTCCGCGCCCTTCGCGGATCAGGCGGACCACCTCTCCGTCAGGCAGCGCCGGAACGCGCGGACCGGAACGCACCAGCTCCAGCCACTCGTCCATCGTCGGCCTCGCCTGGTCGTGCTCGATCATCTCGAGCAGGTAGTCCCGCACGGTCATGCGGCGCTTGGCCGCCCGCCGGCGCAGCTCGTCGTGGACGTCTTCGGGGACGTTCTTGATCTGCAGGTTGCCCATGGCATGACGCTAGCATGCCACGAGCATCCTCACCCTTCGAAGCGTGGTGCGGTGAGCAGCTCCTTCGTCAGCGAGGTGAGCACCTCGTGCCCGTCCTCGGTGACCACCACGAGGTCCTCGATGCGCACGCCGACGCGACCGGGGACGTACACGCCCGGTTCGACGGTGACAACCTGTCCCGGCGCGAGCGCCACCTCGCCCTGGCGGCTGAGGCGCGGCCCCTCGTGTACCTCCATCCCGACGCCGTGGCCGAGGCCGTGGCCGAAGTGCTCCGCGTGGCCGGCGGCGTCGATGATCTCGCGCGCGACCGCGTCGACCTCGCGGCCGAGCGGCCCCGGCGCGACCGCCGCCAGCGCCGCCTGCTGCGCACGCAGGACGACGGCGTACACCTCACGGTCGCGGGGGTCGAGCTCCGCGGAGGTCGCGTAGGTCCGCGTGCAGTCCGAGGCGTAGCCGTCGAGCTGGGCGCCCCAGTCGACGACGCACAGGGTCGCCTCGGGGATCACGACGTCCCGCGGCATCGCGTGGGGCAGCGCCCCGTGCGCACCGGCGGCGACGATCGGCGGGAACGACGCGCCGTCGGCGCCCAGCCGGCGCATGGTGAACTCGATGTCGAGCGCGACTGCGCGCTCCGTGCGACCCGCCAGCCCGCGGCCCAAGACGTCCTCGAGCGCCTCGTCGGCCAGGCGCTGCGCGGCGCGGATGAGCTCGAGCTCGGCCGGGTCCTTGGCCAGCCGCAGCGCCTCGACCATCCCTCCCGCCGGGATCAGCTCGACGCCGTCGGGCGCGAGCTCGGCCAGGCGCGCGTGCGCCTTGACGCTCAGCGCGGCGTCGTCGAAGCCGAGCCGGAAGCCGCCTGTCGGCAGCCCCTCGGCGGCGTGCTCGAACGGGTCCTGCGCGATCTGCCGCTCCCAGGCGGCGTCGAGCTGCTCCTCGCTCTGGGTGAGGTAGCGGAAGTCGGTGACGAAGCGCCGCAGCCCGTCCTCGCCCACGAGGGCCAGGCCGCTGGATCCCGTGAAGCCCGTGACGTAGCGGACGTTCGTCGGCTCGGTGACCAGCACGGCGTCGAGCCGCTCGGCGTGGACGGCCGCGGCGAGGCGGTCAGCGCGCTCAGCCATCGAGTGCCTCCTTGAGCCGGCCGAGAGCCTCGCGGTAGCCCTCGGGCCCCTCGCCGCTCACCGTGGTCAGGCACAGGTCCGCGATGACCGACACGCGGCGCCACTCCTCCCGCTGCGCGACGTCGGACAGGTGGACCTCGATGGCGGGCAGGGCGGCGATCTCCAGCGCGTCGCGGATCGCCCAGGCGTAGTGCGTCCAGGCTCCAGGATTGATGACGATCGCGTCCGCGAGCCCTTCGAGCTTGTGCAGGTGCTCGACGAGCTCGCCCTCGAAGTTCGTCTGGAAGAAGCGCGTGGTCAGCCCGAGCTCGGCGGCCCACGCCGTGATGCGGTACTCGAGGGCGTCGAAGGTCAGCCCGCCGTAGTGCTCGGGGTCGCGGCGGCCGAGCTGGTCGAGGTTGACCCCGTGGACGATCTCGATGCGGTTGCGGACGCTCACGGGCGTCGATCCTCTCCCTCGAAGGCGATCACGCGAAGCCCGGGGACGCGCTCGAAGTCGCGGACGTTCGCGGTCACGACACCCCAACCGTGGGTCACGGCGGTCGCCGCGATCCACAGGTCGTGGGCCCCGACCGGCGTCCCCGCGGCCCGCAGCGCGGCCCAGATCTGCGCGTGGACACGAGCGATCGCGGTCGTGATCGGGACGGGATCCATGGCCGCCAGGATGTGCTCGACGAAGGCACGTCGGCGGAGCGCCCGGCCTCCGTCGGCACGATGGACGCCGTCGAGGAGCTCGCTCGCGGTGATGACGCTGATCGCTCGCTCCTCGTCTCCGACGGAACCGTCGAGGCGTTCGAGCGCGTCGTCGCGCTCGAGGGTGATCAGCGGCGCGGTGTCGATCAGGACGGCCATGCGGACTTCGGCGGGCCGACGGCTCGACGTGCCGAGGCGACGTCGTCGGCGAACCCGTCGTCGACTGCCGGAGCCGTCCTCAGCAGCTGTCGGAAGGCGTTGGCGGAGGTCAAAGACCGCGGCGGGGGGACGATCACCGCGACCGACGCGCCGTTGCGGACGACCGCGATGGACTCCCCGCCTGACACACGGCCCAGGACCTCGCTGAAGTTCCGCGACGCCTCGGTGGCACTCATGGGCTTCACAGTCGCGACGCTATCAGAACAATCAGAGTTAGGTCAGGTGCGTGGCCGGAGAGCCGGTCAGCCCGTCAGCTCGGCCACCGCGGCGAGCAGGTCGCCCGCGGCGACCGCGCGGCCGTGAGCCACCTCGCCCGGCGCGTCGACGAGGACGAAGGGCACCTGCTCGGCGACGCGCTTCTTGTCCTTGCGCGTCGCGGCCGCCACCTCGGCCGCGTCGAGGCCGCCGAAGGTCGTCGGCAGGCCGGCCGCGGCCAGCAGCGCGGCGACGTCCGCACGCAGCGCGGGCTGGCCCGACAGCGTCAGCGCCGCGAGCAGCCCCAAGCCGACCGCCTCGCCGTGGCGCAGTCGCGCGTAGCCCGTGACCGTCTCGATGGCGTGGCCGACGGTGTGGCCGAGGTTGAGCACCTGCCGCGCCCCGCCGTCGCGCTCGTCCGCGGCGACCACCGCGAGCTTCGCGCGCGCGCAGGCGAGGATCGTCGCGTCGTCGACCGCACCGCCTGCCGCGACGTGCTCCCACAGCGGGCCGCCCGCGATCAGCGCCGTCTTGAGCACCTCGGCGTAGCCCGCCGCGTGCTCCTCCGGCGGCAGCGAGGCAAGCGTCGTCGGGTCGACGAGGACCGCCGCGGGCTGGTGGTAGGCGCCGACGTAGTTCTTGGCCTCGGGCAGGTCGACGCCCGTCTTGCCGCCGTAGGCGGAGTCGACCTGCGCCACGACGGTCGTCGGGACCTGCACGACGGGCACGCCGCGCTGGAAGGTCGCGGCGCAGAAGCCCGCCAGATCGCCGACGACCCCGCCACCGAGCGCCACGACGTGGTCGCCGCGCGTGGCGCCCTGGGCGACGAGCGCGCGCCAGCCCGCCTCCGCCGTCGCGAGCGTCTTGGCGCTCTCCCCCGGCGGGATCTCGACCAGGCCGCTGAGCTCGGGAACCAGCCCGGCGTACAGCGGCGCGACCGTCTCGTCGGAGATGCAGAAGCGGCGGCCGGCCGCGGGCCACGCGACACCGCCGAGCACGCCGCGGCCGACGAGGACCGGGTAGTCGCCGGAAGCGCTCGTCGCCCAGACGAGGCGGGCGCCGGCAGGCGCGTCGGCGAGCGCGACCAGGTGAGGCAGCGCCTGCGCGAGCCGGCTGCGGGAGCCCTCGGGCAGGAACGCGTCGGCGAGGCCCTCGTAGACCGCCCGGCGCTCGCGGTACAGCGCCTCGAAGGCCTTCCGGTCGCGGGCGAGCGGGCGACCGCGACCGCTCGCCCGAGTCCACGCCGTCTCCGGCGTCACCTCGCAGAGGACGACCGTGTGGCGCTCGAGCTCACCCTGGACGCGCGGCGACATGACCGCCCCGCCGCCCAGCGAGATCACGCCGCCGTCGGCCCGCGCGAGCAGCCCGCAGACGAGAAGCTCCTCGCGCGCGCGGAAGGCCGCCTCGCCCTCCTCGTCGAAGACGGCCTCGACGGTCCTGCCCCACTCCGCCTCGAGGAGCTGGTCGGAGTCGGCAGGCTCACCGGCGCCCAGGAGCCCGGCCGCCTCCCGGGCCAAGGTCGACTTCCCGGCCCCCATGAAGCCGACGAAGACGAGCGACGGACGCGGGCTCACGCCGCCGGCGGCCAGCCGATGCGCTCGCGGTAGGCGGCCAGCGCGGCGCGGACGTCGTCGATGTGGTCGCCGCCGAACTTCGCGCGGTAGGCGTCGGCGAGGACGAGGGCCACCATCGCCTCCCCCACCACGCCGGCGGCGGGCACCGTGCAGGAGTCCGTGCGCTCGCGCAGCGCCTGCGCGGGCTCCTTGGTCTCGATGTCGACGGAGCGCAGCGGCTTGGTCAGCGTCGGCAGCGGCTTCATCGCGACCCGCGCGACGAGCGGGTCGCCCGTGCTCATGCCGCCTTCGATGCCGCCGGCGTGGTTCGTCGGGCGGTTGTACTGCCCGTCGGCGTGGAAGATCTCGTCGTGCGCGCCGGAGCCGGGCGTCTGCGCCAGGCCGAAGCCGTCGCCGAACTCGACGCCCTTCATCGCCTGGATCGAGACGAGCGCCATGGCCAGGCGGCCGTCGATGCGCTCCTCCCAGGAGACGTGCGAGCCCAGGCCGGGGACCAGGCCGAAGGCGACGACCTCGTACACGCCGCCGATCGACTCGTTGGCCTTGCGCTGGGCGTTGATGTGCTTGACCATCGCGCGGCTGGCCTCGGGATCCAGGCAGCGGACGGGATCGTCGTCGACACCGTCGAAGTCCGCCAACGTCAGCGCGGCGTGCGGCCCGACCGCCACCTCGCCGATCCGCGTCACGTGAGAGACGACCTCCACGCCGAGCGCACGCAGGAACGCCTTGGCCACCGCGCCGCCCGCCACGCGCGCCGCGGTCTCGCGCGCCGAGGCGCGCTCGAGGATGTCGCGCACGTCGGTGAGGCCGTACTTCTGGGTGCCGACGAGGTCCGCGTGGCCCGGACGCGGCAGATGCACCTCCGGCACCTGCGCCTCCACGGGCCACGGGTTCATCCGCTCTTCCCAGTTGGAGTAGTCCTTGTTGGCGACCTGCAGGGCAATCGGGCCGCCGAGCGTGCGCCCGTGGCGGACGCCCGAGGTGACGAACGCCCGGTCGGTCTCGATCTTCATGCGGCCGCCGCGGCCGTGGCCGAGCTGGCGGCGGGCCATGTCGCGGTCGATGGCCTCGCGGTCGAGCTCGAGCCCGGCGGGCAGGCCCTCCACGAGGCAGGTGAGGCCGGGTCCGTGCGACTCCCCGGCGGTGATGAGCCTCAATGCCATGAGCCGAGCACTCTACGAAGCGCGGCCCGGGCCCTGAGTTGCGGCGCGGCGGCGCTACGAGCCGGGGAAGTACTCAGACAGCTCGACGGGCGGCGTGGGCTCGGCCCCGAGGCGGAAGCCCGGCGGCGTCGACGGGGCCCCCATCGCCGTGGCGGAGCCGTCGGACACGGAGGGCAGGTGCGCGCGCGGCGCGGCGGAGCGCTTCACGCGGTGCAGCAGCCCCGTGGCGTCGTCGTAGGCGTAGCGGTCCGTTCCCAGCTCCTCGGGGTCCTCCTTCTTGGCGGGCTTCGCCCTGGGCTTCGCGGCCACGCGGCGTGCGGCCGCGGCGTGTCGCGCGGCTACGGCTTGGCGCGCAGCGGCTTCCCGCTCCCGGCTCACCAGCAGCACGTCGAGCTGGTACTGGGTGACCTTGCCGTCGGCGCCGGTCACGTCGAGCAGCTCCGTGTCGCCGCGGCGCAGCTCCACGATCTCGCAGCTCGAGGCGCGCGGCTTGCAGGCCCCTTCGCCCGTCGCCTTGACGTCGCTGGAGAGCAGGAAGACGGCCGTCCTGCGGTCGGAGAGCGCTCCGAGGTAGACGAAGAAGGGGTTCTCGGCGGACGGCAGCGGCGTGAGGCGCTCGACGGTCCGCCGGGAGCGGTCGCTGCCCGTTCGCCCGAAGCGCAGCGTCACGACGTAGGAGTCGAGCCGATCCGCCTTCGGCCGCGGAGGAGTCGGCGTCGCGGGCGTGGTCGGCGTCGGGCCGGAGCCCGCGCTCCCGCCGGCGCTCGGGGAGGAGGGCTGCGGCGTCACGCTCGGGCCCTGCGAGGTGCTCGGCGTGGCCGGGGTCCCGCTCGCGGGAGCCGTCGCGACGGCTGTGGCGGTGGCCGCCGCGGGCGCCTTCGGGAGCTTGCGCTGCTTGAACGGGTCGCGTACCGCGCCGGCGCGATCGCTGCGGGTCGGGGCGATGGGATCGAGCGCGACCTGAGCGGTCAGCTCGGCAGGGCCGGCGGCGCCGGTGGCCCCGAGCGGCGCCGCGGCGACCTCTTCTCCCCCGCGGGCGAGGACGACGGGCACGGCGACGAGCGCGAGCAGCAGCACGGCGGCCACGGGCCACAGGCGCTTCTCGACGAGGTCGGCCCAGAGGCTCTTGAAGAAGCTCATGGCGTGCCGACTCCTGTGGCGGCGGCGGCGGGTAGCGGAGGTGCCGCGGCGCCGGTGGCGGCGGTCGGCGTGGTGACGGCGGGTGCCGCGGGCGAGGAGCCGGCGGTAAGGCCCTGCTCCTGCGGCAGCAGGTAGGCCGTCGCGTGGACGGAGGCCAGCATCTTCGGGAAGCCCTTGGAGCTCGCGCTGAGCGAGAACCCGTCGACGGTGAGCAGGCGACCGCGCACGGTGATGTCGTCGCCGCGCACCTGCGTGAAGCGGTCAAGGCGGGCGAGGAAGTCCTCGAGTGAGAAGAAGCTGCCCGTGAAGGCGAAGTCGAACGGCATCGTCGGGAAGCCGGCGGCGCCGACGACGGCGCCCGGCGGCAGCGCCGAGGCGGCGGACTGCGTGGCCGGCGCGGCGCCGACCGGGACGGCGCCCGCCGCGCCGCTGGCGCCGGTGGCACCCGTCGGAGCGGGCTGACCCTTCTCGGCGGCGCCGACCGCGGCGACCTGCGCGGCCGCGGGTGCCGCAGCCGGCGCTCCGCCGCCCGCGGAGAGCTCGATGGAGCGGAAGTCGACGCGGGAGCGGTCGGCGGCGGACTCGAGCTGGACCACGAGCGACGGGACGTCGTCGTCGGCGGGCACGGCCTTGCCCAGGCGCGAGACTGCGGCGTAGTCGGTGCGGTAGGCGGTCTTGGCAGCCTGCCCCTGGCCGACGAGCGTCTGCGCCGCAGCCAGGCGGCCCTGCGCGGTGGCAAGCTCGGCGTCGAGCGCCTTGCCCTCCTTGCTCACGGGTGCCAGCAGGAAGAACCAGGCGACGGCCAAGAGCACCAGCGCGCCCACGACGGTCAGGACGGTGCGGTCGCGTGCGGTCACGGGGTGGCTCCGGGGGTGGCGGCCGGGCCGGTGGCGCCGGTCGCGCCGCTCGAGGTGGGCTGCGCGTTGGAGATGGCGCTCGCGCCGCGGGCGGCGGTGGGTACGGCGCCCGCCGCCTGGTCGAAGAAGACGACGAGGGCGAACTGCGGGAAGCGTGAGTTGCCCTGGCGGCAGTCGCCGCCGCTTCCCCCGCCGCTCCCGCCGCCGGCGCCGCCGCTGGCGGCGTCGGCCTTGACGGAGGACTGCAGCGACACCCGCGTGACGCCGTCGACGAGGCGCAGCCGGGTGAGCATGCGGGCGACCGAGCGCTGATCGGTCGTGCAGCCGACGATCTCGACGGCCGGCGTCGGCAGGGCGGAGCGCAGGCTGCCCGTCTGCCCGGCGGTCGACTTCAGCGACACGCCGGGAGTCACCGTGCCCTGCAGGGCGGTCAGCCAGACGTTCCGCGGGATCACCCGCGACACCTCGCGCATCGCGTGCGACCAGTCGAAGCGGCTGGCCGCCAGCGACGTGACGGTCTGCCCCCGCGTCGCGCGCAGCGCGGCGAACTGCGTGAAGGAGGTGAGCGCGGCGGCCTGCGCCTCGGCGCCGGCGGCCTGCACCGTGACGGCCGCGAGCCTGGAGCGCTTCTCTCCCAGCGAGCGCTTCTGCAACGCGTAGACCGAGACCACCAGCACGAGGACGGCGAGCAGGCCGAGCAGCACGTAGGCCGCGCCGCCCGAGCGGCCGGCGAGGCCACCGGCGCCGCGCCGCTGGTCGGCCGGGACGAGGTTGATCGCACGCATCAGGCGGAGTCCTCCACCGCGAGGCCGGCGGCGACGGTGAAGCGCTGGGCGCCGAGCGCGTCGGGCGCTCCGGCGACGGTGCCGATCGTCGTGGGCATCCCCAGCCCCTCGCCCATCGCAGCGGCGAAGCCGGGCACCGCGGCGGCCGCGCCCGTGAGGACGCAGCGCGTGACGCCGCCGCCCTCCCCGCCCTGGGAGAGGTGGTAGTCGACGGTGTTGCGGACCTCGCCGGCGATGCGGCGCACGCCGTCTGAGAGGACCGTGCGCGCCTCTTCGACGAGGAGTTCGTCGCCGTCGATCTCGTCGAGCGGCGTGTCGAGGCCGACGTGGCTCAGCCAGCCCCGGGCAAGCTCGAGCGTCATGCCGCGGCGCTCGGCCAGCTCGACGGCGAGCGCCTCGATGCCGCCGCCGACGACGCGGGTGAAGGTGCAGCTCCTGCCCTGCGCGACCGCGAGGTTGGTCAGGCCGCCGATGCCCAGGTAAAGGACGGTGTCGTCGAGGGCCGCGCCGTCGCTGCCCGCGAGCGCCCGGACCATCCCGAAGGCCGCGAGGTCGAGGCCCTCCACGCGCAGGCCCGCGTTGCGGGCGCTGAGCAGCACGCGGTCGACCATGTCACGGCGGGCGGCCACCAGCACGACGCGCCGGCGCGGGCCGTTCGGCGTGTCGACCACGTCGAGCGCCTGGAAGTCGAGCACCGCCGAGTCGAGCGGCATGGGAATCTCGTCCTGCGCGCGGAAGCGTACGGCGGCCTCGAGCTCCTTGGGGTCGTCGATCGGCGGCAGCTCGATGACGCGCACGACGATCTTCTGGTTGGCGATGCCGATGCGCACGCGCTTGGGCAGCTCCTTGTGCTCGGCCCACAGCGTCCGCAACACTTCGCTAAGCGCCTCGACGTCGGTGACCTCGCCGTCGCGGACCACACCGGACTCCAGCGGGGCGGTGGCTGCTGCCTTGACCGAGAGGGCGCCGTTCACCGTCACGCTGGCGGCGTGGACGGCGCTGGGCTCGATCTCGAGGCCGACGAAGGATGGTGAGCGCTTGGACATGGTGGGGAAAGGACCTGCCGGTCTGGACTGCGGCCGGTTGACCTGCACCGCTCGTTTCGGCCGCGGAGGCCGTTTCCTCAAGACTGCGAGGCGCCTTGACCGATCATCCGTCCAGTTCGCTGGACGGATGATCCGCGATGCGCATGGGATCATCGTCGTCGCGGAGCGCTACGCTCGCACGGAGACAGATCGGAGACATCGTGGGCGAAGCCGTTAGAGACGTGACCGTGGCGCATCGACCGTTCCGGCTTGGCCGGAAAGCTGTCGAGGGTGCATTGGCGGGCGAGCTCGCCGAGCCGGTGAAGAGCCACTACGTCGTGGTAGGCGGCCGCCGCTATCCGCCGAAGCAGGTGCTCGCCGTCGTGACAGGCCTCCCCCGCTCTGCCTTCACCACCCACCAGGCTCTGCGCGTCCTGCGGAACCTCGGCTTGAACGTGGGCCGCGAAGTGACTTCGACGGCCGGCGCGCGCTCGACCGTCTCTCGGCCACCCGGCGCGCCGGCCGCGGGGACGGACGTCCGACGCCGCCCGTCCGCCGAAGCGCTCGAGCCCCACGTCGGCGAGTGGGTCGCCGTTCGCGGGACGAAGGTGCTCGTCGGCGCCCTCACCGTGCGAGAAGTCGTGAGCTGGCTCAGCTCACATCGCCAGACCGCCGACGGCATGTTCCGAGTGCCACGCGACCGTGCGGAGGCCAGCGGCGCGGCTCCCCGGTGAGGTCCGCGTTCCAGGAGTTGCCCGGCGACGTGGGACCGCCGCGCCCCTTGGTGGACGTGACGCTGCTCGACTTGCCCATGGCGGCGCAGACCTGCCTGATCGACACCGGTGCGACGGACATCCGGATGGGCATCGAGATCGCCCAGGCGGCTGGGCTTGAACTCACCGACGAGCTGCTAACGACGATCCTGGTCGCCGGGCACCGGCTGACCGGCCGCGGTGAGACCGTGGAGCTGCAGGTCGAGACGGACGACGGCTTCCACCGGTGGGCGCCGACCGTCTACTTCTGCGACCCCTGGCCGTTCGGCTTCGGCCTGCTGGGCCTCGGCGGGATGCAGCCCTTCCGGATCACGGTCTGCCCCTACGAGGAGTGGTCCGAGCTCGCGCTGCTCGACGCCTGAGGCAGCTCGCGAGCCGCTCAGAACGTGTCGAGGTAGGAGCCGACGATCGCGTCGCCTACGAACAGCGCCAGCACGGAGCCCAGCGCCAGGAACGGCCCGAACGGCACCTTGGTCCTTCGGCCCTGCTCGGCTCCGAGGCGCACGATCACCACCACGCCGACGAGCACGCCGGCGATCAGCGCGACGAAGACCGCGGGTGCGACGGCCCGGCCGAGGTACAGGCCCATGACGAACGCGAGCTTGACGTCGCCGAGCCCCATTCCCTTCGGGTACACGAGCGCAGCCGCAAGGAAGAAGCCGCCGGCGGCGCAGGCGGCGATCAGCTGCTCGGGCACGCCGCCCGGATCGAGCACGAGCCCGATCACCAGCGCCAGCACCGCGGCGGGGTAGGTGAGCTTGTTGAGGATGAGCCGGTGCTCGAGGTCGATCGGCACGACGGCGACCATCAGCGTCACGAGCACGAGCCCGAGCGCGATCGCGGCCCCGTCGTCCCACTTGACCGCGACCACGGCGACCCAGAGGACCGCGGTGGCGAGCTCCAACGCCAGATAGCGCGCGGAGATCCGCACCCCGCAGTCTCGGCACCGGCCGCGCAGCAGCAGCCAGGAGACGACAGGCACGTTGTCGCGCGGGCGCACCGGGTGGCCACAGCCCGGGCAGTGCGAACCCGGGTGGTTCAGGCTCTCGCCGAGCGGCAGCCGGTGGACGACGACGTTCAAGAACGAGCCGACGGCCAGGCCGAAAGCGGCGGCGAACACGAGGGCGAGCAGCACGGCGCCCAACGTACTGGCCGCCGCTCACCCAGCCCTGACCTCGCGCCAGGTGTTCTGGATCACGCCGGCCGAGCCGTAGGAGGCGACGGCGCGGAATGCGTTGAGGTCGAAGCCGACGTTCAGCCCGATCGCGGCGGCGGCGAAGGTCGCCGGGCCGTCGATGAGCACTCCCCCGGAGACCGCCCCGTTGCCGTAGGTCCGCACGAGGGCGCCCGACGCGTTCGTGGTGTTGGCGGCGTAGACGATGCCGTAGAAGGCCGTCGTGCCGCCGAAGGCGACCGAGCCGCGCTCCAGCACCAGCAGCCCGGGTGCCGTCGGGCTGTTGGCCACGATGCCGTTGCTGCTGTAGTCGCAGGTGCCGCTCTCGACGTAGACGACGTGCCCCGTGAGCTTCGCCGCCGGCGGGCAGGTGGCGTAGAACGTGCCGTCGGCGACGGCCCTCGCCTTCTCCCGCAGGCGGGCCTCGACGCTCATGGCCGGCGGCGCGGGATAGTTGTATTGCGGGGTGGTGCCGGCGATCTGCGTGGTGAGGGTGCGGGAGAGGTCGCTGATTGAGGTGTACTTCCCGCCCAGCTTCTGCCCCAGGCAGGGAGTGAGCTCGACGAGGCTCGGCGTGCAGCGAACGGCGACCTGGCCGCCGTTGGCGTTGATGATCACCTTGTTGCCCTCGTTGGCGATGTCGAGCCGGCCGGCGATGAGCGCGACGTGCGGGAGGTCCTCCGCCTGCTGCTCGACGCCCGCGAGCGCGACCAGCGTCCGCCTGTGGCCCTCCGCGACCGCCTCGGCACGGACCCACACCTTGCCGTCGTTGTTGGCGTCGTAGCCGGGCTGCAGCGCGGTCGACTGATCGGAGTAGAAGGAGCTCGGCGTGGTGCCGGGCCCGTTGTCGCGCACCGTGGTCTCCCATGTCGCGTTCGTCAGGTCCCCCGAGCTTCCGGACCTCAGCGACGCGTTGTCGGGGCACTGGCTGGAGGTAGACGTCTGCGTGCAGGTGCCGTACGGCAGCGGAGCCCCGCTCAGGCCCGTGCTGCCCACGCCCGGCCACGGGTCCGACAGACGGAACACCTGGGCGTTCAGCGCCGACTCCGCCAGGTTGAAGGCGGAGTCGCGCACCCGCTCGCTCCGCGACGCGCTGGTCTGGGTGTCCACCGTGGAGGCGATCGCGAAGCCGGCCGTGAGCATCACGCCCATCAGCACCATGACCACCAACAGGGCCATGCCCTCTTCGCCTGCGCCTCTGCTTCTCATGCCTTAACCTCCTGGATCGCGCTCACGCCGACGAGGCGACCAGGATCGGTGACCTCCAGGCGGAGCTGGTGCCCGCTGCCGGCAGCCAGGCCGGTATAGTTGTAGGTGATCCCCGTGCCGACCTGCTGGGCACCGTCGTACCAGGTGTAGTCCAGGGGGTCGCCTTCGGGGTCCTCTGATGCCGAGCCGTTGAGCACGAAGCCGCCCGTCGTCTTGGTGGCTGCGAAGGAGGCCGTCGGACGGCGGTTCTGGTTGCGCAGGAAGACGCCGGTCGAGAGGCGTGTCGGCGGGGGCAGGCGAACGGGATCGGTGTCGACGAGCAGGTCGATGTGGATCTGCGAGATGTCGGTGAGGACGGGGACCGGGGAGTCGTAGGTGAACACGGGGGTCGAGCCGTTGGCGATGCTCGACGCGACGATGGCCGTGCGGGTCCAGCCCGATCCGGGGCACGCGCTGTTCGACGGGGGCGGTGGCGGGTCTGCCAGCGTCCACGTCTGGGTCTGCTGTTGTAGCTGCCGTTGGGGATCGAGGCAGTAGCGCACGCGCTGCGTGTGGGTGGCGTTGGCATCGCCGACGGTTCCGACGGTGGCGTCTGCCGGGTCGACCGTCTTGAAGATGATGTCGCTGCCTGAGGCGAAGTCGACCGCCTTGGGCTCGTTCGGCGTCGGGCTGGCGAGGTTGCGCAAGTTCCGGGCGATGCGGTCGGCGGCCGTGCGGGCGACGTCCTCGGAGTCCGTGCGCCGGCTCTGGTCGCCGGCCTTGGCGATGAAGCCCTCGAAGAGGCCGAGGGTGGCGCCGAGCACGACAACCAGCAACGTGCAGGCCACCAGCACGGAGATGATCGACACCTCGCCCTGCTCACGCCGGCTCACTTGCGCACCGGTCCGAGCTTCGGGGACTCGGCAAGCTGGGAGTTGACCGCGGTGATCCAGTAGTCGTGGACCTGGCCGGTGGTGTGCGTGTCGGTGTAGGTCAGCGGCTGGCCGGCCTTGAAGTAGGCGCTGTCGAGGCGGTCGGAGTAGCTCGGCCCGCCGGCGCCCTGCGCGACGCGGTAGATGTTGTAGTGGTCGGGTGCCGTGATCCCGACGGGAGCCGTCCAGGTCAGCACGACGTTGCCGTCGACCAGCGAGGCTTGGAGCGAGTTAGGCGAGCTCGGCGCCGGCTGCACCGGATCGACGTTGACGATCGCGGAGCGGTCGCCGGCTCGACGCGCGCCGGCCTGATCGCTGTCGTAGCCGACGACGGAGTACTCGAGCGTCTGCGTAAGCGCAGCTGCCGGTGCGCTGCCGTCGCGGCAGGCGGTCCGCACCGCCACCGCGCAGGCCTGCTCCCAGCTCCCGCCGTTGACCCGGCGATCGACGCGGAAGCCTTCCGAGTCGCGTTCCTTGGCCGGGCTCCACTCGAGCTCGACTCCGCCGCTGTTGCGGCCGGCCGCAACCTGCGCGGGCGCGTAGGCCAGGCGGCGGTCCAGCACGATGGTCTGCGAGCGCGTCGCGCCGTACTGCCCGTACTGGTCGAACGCCTTCTCGGAGAGCTGATAGCTGCCGTCCACGGTCTCCGAGGGGGCCGGCTGCGCCGGGGCGGCAGGGGGGACGGTAGACGGGGTCACCGAGCCGAGGTTCCAGGTTGCCGCCCAGTTCGCCCCTCCCGAGGAGGACGCCGTCCCGATCGCGGTGCCGTCGAGGTAGAGCGCCACCGTCGTGGGCGAGTTCGTGGTCGTCGAATCCAGCCGGAGCGAGCTCCGCCCGTCCGTGACGACGTTCGTCTGCGGGGTCAGGCTGGTCACCGCCGGCGCGGCGGCGAGCCCAGGGTTGTTGAGCTGGCTGGTCTGCAGGTTGTAGCCCCCGACCCAGCGCACGAGCGAGACGATCCGCTTGTAGTCCGCCGGGTTCGTGTCGGGCGGCGTGCTGCAGGCGGTGGTGCTGGCCGCGCAGACGGTGGCGGTGGTGGTGGCCAGGCCGTCGACCGTGCCGTCGAGGTTGGCGTCGATGCCGCACTGGCCGGCGCTCGCGTTCGTGGTCACGCCGGCTCCGGGCAGCGATCCGAGCGCCGACGCGTTGATGAGGTTGGCGCACTCTGCGGCCGTCGGCGCGCTTGCGCTGCCGGGGCAGAAGACCCCGGCCTCGTGCTCACCGATCCCGTCGCGCGGGTCGTCCACCGTGCAGACGCCCATCGAGACGGTGTAGGTCGCGTTGCGGCGCCCGATCGTCCAGCCGGCCGTGCTGAGCGAGGAGTCGCCGAGCGCGGGGCGGTCGCGGACGGCGGCGCCGAGGCCGTTCGGGGTGAGGCGCTGGTAGGAGATCGACCGCGCGGCCTCGACGAGCTCGCGCTGCAGGTTGGTCGCCTGCTCGCGGGTGCGGGTCTTCACGGTGGTCGAGCTCGCCCGCTCGACCAGGGTGAGGGTGGCCACCATGCCGATGAGCAGCAGGACGCTGGCGACCATCGTCTCGATGATCGTGAAGCCGGCCTGGCTGTCGCGGGAGGGTCGGGACGGCGTCATCGCACTAAGTGCGTCGGCGTGTCGAAGTGGGTGCCTGAGGCGGCTGGCGCTGGCTGGACAAATGATGGTCACCGGAACTGAGACGCCACGGAACGACAAAGGCGGGCCCTTTCGGGCCCGCCTCGGTTCGACCTCCTGCGTCAACCGCGAGCGGCTACCACTGGTTCCCGTCCACGAGCGCCTTGCAGCCGCCGGTGCCGACCGTGGTACAGGTGCGGTTGTACGCGCCAGCGTCGGACTTCGTGATGACGAAGGAGTTGCCGGACTTCGACCCTGCCGTCACCGTGTAGCCGTTGCTCGCGACGGCAGTCGTAACCGTCGACGGCTGGCCCTGATACTTGTTTAGGGCGACACAGTCGGCGTAGGTCGGCGAGCTCGTCGCATCGGTGAAGCACGACTCGACCTGCGTGACGGCGTTGCGAGCGTCGGCCTTGGCCGAGGTGTCCTGGGCCTTCTTCTGCTGGCCGAGGAACGTCGGCAGGGCGATCGCGGCGAGGATGCCGATGATCAGGATGACGACGAGGAGCTCGATGAGCGTGAAGCCCTTCTGGTCGTCGTTGGCGCCACGAAGGCGGTTGAGCATGCGCTGCAGCATTGTGGTCCTCCTCAGGATCACTCGAACGTTTGGGTGAGAACTTCAGGAGGCCAGCTCCGCGGACGTCGGATTCCCGCGAGGTCAAGTTGTGCACCCCGGTGGTAGCTCGGCTGCCTTCTCTTTCGAGAAGAAGGCCCGTGGCTTTGCGTCCCACCCTCACGAGTGGTTTGCCCTTGGCACCTCGGCGCTGGCTGCTTACTGCTCCCTTCATCGGACCCACCCGGCCACCGCCTTAGGGTCCAGGCCCCAAACCGCCGCAGAAGTGGACGTTCGTCGTAGGGGCGCAGCGCGCTACATTGACGCACATGGAGACCGTGGGCATCAGGGAGATGCGTCAGCACCTCAGCCGCTACGCGAAGCGTGCGCGCAACGGCGAGTCGTTCGTGATCACCGATCGCGGCGAGCAGGTCGCCCAACTCGGTCCGGCGACGGATCGGGCCTCCGTAATCGACCGCCTCGTCGCCGACCGTGGCGCGACCCGGGCGAAGGGAGACCTGCTCGCGTTGGTCGACGATCTTCCCGAGCCGCTCCCGGGGCCATCGAGCGCGAGGATCCTCGACGAGCTGCGCGAGGATCGCTTTTGAGACGGCGCGTGCACTACCTCGACACGTCGGCGTTGATGAAGATCATCTTCGCCGAGCAGGAGAGCCGGGGCCTGCGGCAAGCACTCGGATCGAACGTCGCCCTCGTCAGCAGCGCGCTCCTCGGCGTGGAAAGCGGCCGCGCCGCGCTGCGCTCCGGCAGCACAGCCGTCGCTCGAGCCCGCAGCGCCTTGGACGGCGTCACGCTCGTCCCGATCGACGACCCCGTCCTCAGGGTCGCCGCTGACCTCGAGCCTCCCCTGCTTCGCTCGCTCGATGCGATCCACCTCGCCACGGCCCTCACCCTCGAGGATGAACTCGACGGCTTCTACTGCTACGACACGCGGCTCGCCGAAGCTGCCGAGGCGCTCGGCCTGAGGGTCGCCGCCCCCGCCTGAGCGTCAGGCCGACTCGCGCGCCGCGGCCTGGGCGTCGTGCCCCGGGATGCGGACGCCGGTCCCCTCGCACCACGGGCACGGCTTCTCGCTCGGCGAGCCACCGAGGTTCGAGATGACGCGACCCGTCCCGCGGCAGGGCGTGCACGGTGCGGGCGGGGCGAGGTCCTGCTCGGCGTCAGACACGGACGCCGAGGCTAGCGGCCGGGCGTCCGCTGGATCTGTACGACAGTTGCCCTGCAACTTTCCCCCATGGGCACCGCCGGCCGAACCCGGCCCGCGGCTGACGTCTTCGACGCGGTCGACAGCTGCACACGCGAGGCGGCCGCAGGCCGTAACGACGGCACCGGAGGTCACGCAACAGCGACGGCAGGTCCTGCTGCCACCAGTGCTTTGCGTGCTTGAGCGTCGCTAGCCTCCTGCCGCCGTGCGACCGGAAGCCTCAGATGAAGCTTGGGTACTGCGCGCGGGGCTGATGGCCGACTACCAGGCTGATCTCGAGTCGGCCGAGGATGCGGAAGCCAGCCCAAGAGAAGCGATCTACGGTCTCTCCGTCGAAGCGTTCGAGGTCGTGACGCTCGACGAGGCATTGAGCCGTTCCACCCGCCCCAATCGCCAGTTCCGGCACGCCCGTGCCGGCGTCCTCCGAACGGCCGGGCTCACGCTCACGCCGACGATGGGCGGGTCCCATCACACGCTCAGTGTGCCCAAGCCGCTGACGCCGGAAGGCTGGCGGCGGCTCGAGCGGATGTTCGACGGCCCGACGGTCAACCCGTACCATCTGAAGCGATCATGATTCGACTGGACTACAACGCTGAGACGGAGGACGGACATTTCTACGCCCGTCGCGCCCGACTCGATGGAGTCCTGAGCGTCGGGGCGACGGTCGAGACCCGAGACGCGGACGGCAACCGACTCGACGCGGTTGTCGCGGCGGTCGACGACGCTTTGGTGTATTTCCGCCCGCTCTGGGACTCGTGGCGTGGGTTCGACGACGACACCGCCAACCTTGCCCTGTTCAACTTCAGCGCGTTGCCAAAGGCGAAGGTCTTCATCAGTGGTTCGTTCGTGCACGAGGCGCTCAGCTACGCCGTCTATCCGAAGGACGTTCCGTCCCCGGCGATGGTGGCTGTGTCCCGCGAGGGACACACCAGCGACGTCAGCGAACGAGAGCCTGCCTGAACGCCTGAAGACTCCCGCTGGTGCCGACGAAGGCGACGTTGCGGAGCCGGCAGTTGATGATCCGGACGTTGATCAGACCGATCACGCCGACGACGGAGGAGTCCGTCGGTACTTCGATGAGCATCGCTTCGAGTGGGTCGAAGAACTCGCTGTCGTCTATGGCGACGTTCTCGAGGATCGCGACGGCGGCCGGCCCGAAGATCTCGCAGTCGTCGAAGACGACATCGCGCAATCTCGATGTTCGACGATCGACGAGGTCCGGGAGAAAGATGACCTCTCGAATCCGGGCCGCCGTTTCAGGTTCCGCTTCCTCGCTCACAGGACGACCAGCTTACGCCAGAGGGTGCGCCCTGGGCGCTCGCGACTCGGCCGCCGCTACCGTCGCCCGGGTGCCCGACGGCCGCTACGCGCCCTCCCCCACCGGGACGCTCCACCTCGGCAACCTGCGCACCGCGCTGCTGGCGTGGCTCTTCTCGCGCTCGAGCGGCTCGCGCTTCCTCATGCGCGTCGAGGACCTCGACACGGGGCGCTCACGCGAGCGCTTCGTCGCCGAGCAGCTCGCGGACCTCGCGGCGCTCGGGCTCGACTGGGACGGCCCGGTCGTGCGGCAGTCCGAGCGCGGGGAGCGCTACGCCGCGGCGCTCGCGGCGCTCGACGCCCGCGGCCTCGTATACCCGTGCTGGTGCACCCGCGCGGAGATCCGCCAGGCCGCGACGGCTCCCCACGGTGCGCTGCCGGACGGCACGTACCCCGGCACCTGCCGCGAGCTGACCGCCGCGGAGAGCCGCGGACGCGAGCGCTCGGGGCGGCCGGCGGCGCTGCGTGTGCGCGCCGACGCGGCGCAGGTCACCGTCGAGGACCGGCTGCTCGGGTCGATCGGCTCGGTGGTCGACGACTTCGTCCTGCGGCGCACGGACGGCGACTGGGCCTACAACCTCGCCGTGGTCGTCGACGACCACGCGCAGGGCGTCGCCGAGGTCGTCCGCGGCGCCGACCTGCTCGAGACGACGCCGCGCCAAGCGTGGCTGCACGGAGCGCTCGGCTACGGCGCACCGCCGGCCTACGCGCATGTCCCGCTGCTGCTCGGCGCGGACGGCGCGCGCCTGGCCAAGCGCCACGGCGCGGTCACGCTGGCCGATCGCGCGGCGCAGGACCGGTCGGCCGCCGACGTCCGCGCCGAGCTCGCCGCGTCGGTCGGGCTGTGCGCGGCCGACGAGCGCCCGGAGCCGGCGGAGCTCGCCGCGCGCTTCGACGCGTCGCTGCTGACTGCGTGGTCACCGAACGCGGTGACGCGTCGCCGGTCCTGACCCGGCGCAGACGGTTGGTACGCAGCGAGCGTCAGAGCGGGCGGTAGGCGTCTCGTCGGTGTTCGATGCGCACGACGACGACCTCGCGCGGGTGTTCGATCAGTCGGTAGAGCACGCGATAGGTCCCACGGCGTGCTGACCAGATCCCGGCCAGCTCGCCGCGCAGTGGCTTGCCGACGCGTCGTGGATCTTGCACCAGGGCGGTCGTCATGAACTCGATGACGGCGCCCGCGACGGCCTCTGGCAGGCGCCCGGTCAGCGCTCGTCGAGCAGGTGCGGTGAGAACGAGCTCGTATTCGTCCTTCGACGTCACCGGGACAGGCGGCGGACGGCCTCGAGGCCGCGAACCACGTCCCCGTCGGCATAGGCGGCGTCGGCCTCACGGATTTCCGCCAGGGCCTTCGGATCGCTCAGCACCGCGAGCGTCTCCTCAAGCTCGGCGAGGTCGTCGGGACTGATCAGGACGGCGGCGGCGTGGCCGTTTCGCGTGATGGTGACCCGTTCGTGCTGGCGCTCGACACGGTCGACAACCTCCGAGAGGTGGTCACGGACGGTGCGTAGGGGCTCGATCGTCATGGCCACAATTGTGGCGCACTACCTCCGCGCTGTCGAGTCACCGAGTCTGGTTGTACGCCGAGGACGGAGTTGACCAAGGCGCGTCGTCCATCAGCGGGACTCCCCGCAGCGCCTGCGACTAGGGTCGCTCGCCAATGGCCCCGGACACCACCGCCATCGCCGCGCGCGCCCGGGAGACCGGGCGGCTCGGCATCGACACCGAGTTCGTCGGGGAGGGGCGCTACCAGCCGCTGCTGTGCCTCGTGCAAGTCGTCGTCCTCGACGACGCGGGCGAGTCGGAGGTCACCGTGCTCGATCCGCTCGCCGGCGACGGGTTCGACCCCCAGCCGCTCGCAGCGGTCCTAGCTGACCCGGACGTCGAGATCGTCCTGCACGCCGGCCGCCAGGACGTCGCGCTGCTGCGCCGCGTGTGGGGCACCGAGCTGACGAGCATCTTCGACACCCAGGTCGCCGCGGGCTTCGCCGGCCTGCGCGCCCAGCTCGGCTACGAGCCGCTGCTCAACGAGATCCTCGGCGTCCGGCTGAACAAGTCGGCGAGCTTCACGAAGTGGGACGCGCGGCCGCTGAGTGCCGAGCAGGTCGGCTACGCGCGCGAGGACGTGCTGCACATCCTTCAGCTGTCCGGGCGCCTGCAGGAGCGCCTCGACGCGATGGGCCGTTTGCAGTGGGCGGTGGAGGAGTGCCGCTTCCTCGAGGAGATCCGCGACGACCGCGACGCCGACACGATCTTCGAGAAGCTGCCGCGGGTCGGCGGCCTGGAGCCCGCCGTCCGCGCCGTGGCCCGCGAGCTCGTCGTCTGGCGCGAGGAGGCCGCCCGCCAGGCCGACAAGCCCGTCTCGACCGTCCTGCAGGACGCCACCCTGGTGGAGATCGCCAAGCGGCGGCCGAAGTCGGTCGAGCGGCTGACGCAGATCCGCGGCCTGCACGAGGGCACGCTGCGCCGCCGCGGCGCCGAGATCATCGCCGCCGTGGCGCGCGGGCGCGAGCAGCCGCCGATCCCCTCGGGCTACGAGCGGCCCGCGCAGCCCGAGCCCGAGGACGCACCGCTGATCGCGCTGGCCGAGGCACTCGTGCGCACCCGCGCGCTCGAGAACGACCTCGCCTACGAGCTGATGGCCGCGCGCGCGGACCTGCAGCGCATCGTCCTCGCCGTCCGCGACCAGACGCCGCTGCCGGAGGTCCGAACGCTGCACGGCTGGCGCCGCGAGCTCATCGGCGACGAGCTCATCGCCCTCCTGCGCGGCGACCTGGCCCTGGCGATGGACCCCGAACGCCGCATCGAGGTCATCCCCCGGGCCGAATCGGCCTGAGCTTGCCGGTTGCGGGCGGGTGGCGGTCGCAGGTCGCCGCTTGGACGAACTGCTGGCAGATCGGCACGCACGCGCCGTCCTGCCGCTCACGGAAGCAGTCCGCGGGCGAGAGCGGCTTTCCGGCCCGAGGCCCGGCGCCCGGCACCGGGCTCGTCGCGCGCGGCCCCGGCCCCGCGACCGGAGGTACTGGCACCGTGGCGCCCGGCATCGGCCCGGCGGCCGGCGGAGCCGGCACCGTGGCGCTCGGCACGGGAGCCGGGCTTGTGCTTGTCGCAGGCGCCGCGGCAAGCGCCGTCGTCACGTACAGGACCGAGAGCCAGAGACCGCCCATGCACCGACCCTACGCTCACCGCGGCGCCGTCGTCGCCGTTCTACTTGGGCGGCGTGTACAGCTGCAGCGCGTTGCCGTCCGGATCTGAGAAGTTCGCGATGCGGCCCCACGGGTGGTCGGAGATGCCGTCGTTGAACCGCACGCCCTTGCCGCCGAGCTCCTCCACGGCCTGCTCGAGCTCGTCACTCGGCGTGAAGGCGACGACCGCGCCTCCCTGGCCGCCGGGTGACTCCTCGTCGCGGGCGTTCAGGCCGATCGTGAGCCCGTCGGCCTCGAGCTCTGCCCACTCGTCCTGCTGCTGGCTGACCTTGAGGCCGAGGGTGTCGGCGTAGAAGCCGACGGCGCGCTGCATGTCGGTGACGGGAAGCCAGACGGTGGCGACGCCGGTGACCTTGGTCATGGGATCTCCTTCGATCGGGAAGCGTTGGGACTACGAGCAGGGGTTGCCCGTCACAGCGCCGCGCCGATCATGCGCCCGAGCGCGGCCGCGCCGAGCCCGAGTGTCAGCGCGCCCGCCACGAGCGCCACGGAGTGCCGCTCGTGCGCTTCGGCCATCCAGGTGGAGAACGTCGTGAACGCCCCGAGCAGCCCGCCGCCGAGCAGCAGCAGCGCGTCACCGCCGACCCCCGCACCGGCCATGGCGCCGAGCCCCAGCGCGCCCACGAGGTTGACCCACAGCGTTCCGCGAACCGGCCCGCCGCCGACGCGGGTGAGCAGCACGCGGGCTACCGCGCCCAGCCCGCCGAGCAGCCCGACGCCGACCCAGACGAGTGCGCTCACTCCTCCGGCGCCTCGCTCCGGCCGCTGAGCAGCGGCACGCCGCCCGCCAGCCGGCGCCCGATGTCTACGGCGAGCAGCCCGGCGACCACGCTGAGCGCCGCGTAGGCCGCCGCGAGCGCCGCGTCGCCGTCGCGCAGCAGCACGACGAGCTCCACCTGCAGCGTGGAGAAGGTGGTCAGGCCTCCGCAGAGGCCCGGGCCGAGCAGGCCGCGGCGAGCACTTCCAGCGGCGGTGAGCACGAGCACGGCGCCGAGCGCGAGGCAGCCGACGACGTTGACGAAGAGCGTCGCCCAGGGAAGCGAGCCAGGCGCGGCGGGGAACACCTCCCCGAGCCCGGCCCGCGCGAGGGCGCCGAGCGCTCCTCCGGCGAAGACGGCAGCAAGCTCACGCACACGCCGGGACCCTACGCGGCGGCTCGGTCACCCGGCCGAGGGCCGCGTCAACGATCGCGACATCGCGCGTGCGGTTGCGGCGCGCAGGGTGAGCGGTCGGCCAATGGTGCCGGCCGGCGCGCACTGACGTCGGAGCCGGCACGCACCGGCTCGTAGGCTGCACGCCATGAAGGGCTTCGCCTCCGACAACTACTCCGGCGCCCACCCGGAGGTCCTCGAGGCGATGGTGGCGGCGAACGCCGAGCACGCCGTCGCCTACGGCGCGGACCCTTGGACCGCCCGGGCGCAGGAGCTCCTGCGCGGGCACTTCGGCGATCACGCGCAGTCGTTCCTCGTGTGGAACGGGACCGGCGCGAACGTCACGATCCTGCGCGCGATGTGCCGCCCGTGGCACGCGGCGGTCTGCGCCGCGAGCGCCCACATCAACGTCGACGAGGCCGGCGCGCCCGAGTTCCACGTCGGCGCCAAGCTGCTCGACCTCCCCACCGCGGACGGCAAGCTCACCCCGGAGCTCGTGCAGTCGACGGTCATCCGCGTCGGTGACGAGCACGCGGTGCAGGCGCGGGTCATCTCGATCACCCAGAGCACCGAGCTCGGGACCCTCTACACCGTCGAGGAGGTCCGCGCCCTCGCGGAGCTCGCGCACGCCAACGGCATGTACCTGCACGTCGACGGCGCCCGTCTGGCCAACGCCGCGGCGGCGCTCGACGCACCGCTGCGGGCGCTCACGACCGACGCGGGCGTCGACGCGGTCTCCTTCGGCGGCACGAAGAACGGCATGGTCAGCGGCGAGGCCGTCGTGCTGCTGGCGCCCGAGCTCGCCGAGGGCTTTCAGTGGATCCGCAAGCAGTCGATGCAGCTGGCCTCCAAGGGGCGCTTCCTGGCGGCGCAGTTCGTCGCGCTGCTCGAGGGCGACCTCTGGCTGCGCTCTGCCGCGCACGCCAACGCCATGGGCGCGCGGCTGGCTGCGGCGGTCGGCGACGTGCCCGGGGTGCGCATCACCCAGGAGGCCCACGCCAACGCCGTCTTCGCGGTGCTCGACCCGGCGGTCACCGCTCGACTTCAGGAGCAGTGGCCGTTCTACGTCTGGGACGACGCATCGGGCGAGGTGCGCTGGATGTGCTCGTGGGACACCACGCCGGAAGAGGTCGACGCGTTCGCGGCGGCCATCGCCGGCGCGGTCAGGCCGCGCGTCTGACGGGACGATCACCTCGGGCGGTGACGCCGAGGACGCGCTCGTCGCTGGCCTGCTCGAGGAGCGCCATGCGTTGATGGCGCCGAAGCGGCAGTTCCTGCACGCCCGCTGCGCAGTCTTGGGACAGCCGCGTCTTGGGACGTCACACCGTTCGCGTCGAAGCTGCCGGCATGACCGACTTCGACCCCGACGGCGTGGAGCCTGTCGCCGACGAGGCGCTTGGCGGCCGCCACTCCGACTACCCGCGCCGGAGCGTATGAGGGCGACGCCGTGGGTCGTTACGCTCCGAACATGGCTTCTCGCGTGCAGCACCCGCGCCTCACCGGAGAGGACTTCGAGGCGCTGCAGGCCGAATACGGCTGGTCCTTCGACGCCGAGCTCATCAACGGCGAGGCCGTCGTGATACCGCCCGACGGATCGCCCGCCTCCTCGGCGCAGGGCGAGCTGCACTACGCCCTGCGCAGATGGCAGGACAGCGCAGCGGACGGGGGCCTCGTCCTGCAGAACGTCTTCGTGAAGGTCGACCCGTCCTCGCGCTTCGGACCGGACGTCGCGTGGTGGAGCGCCGCTCGGCGCCCACCGCTTCCGCAGGGGCAGATGACGGTCATCCCCGACTGGGTCGCCGAGGTGCTCTCGCCATCCACACGCGAGAACGACCTCGGCCTCAAACGCGAGCGCTACCTCGCGGCCGGCGTCCGCGAGCTGTGGCTCGTCGATCCGTCCGCAGGTTCGGTACTCGTCGTGGGCGCCGACGGCCGTGAGCAGGTCGCAGGTGAGCGCGTCGCGAGCCGCGTGCTCGCCGGTTTCACCGTCGAAGTCGCCCGGCTGTTCGCAGGCGTGTGACGTCTGGCGGATGAGTCCACCGTGGAACTCATTCGCCGCGGCGTGAAGGCGCTCCCAGGAGCGTCGTGAGCCGGCCGAGGTCTCGATGTCAGCGTCGTGGCCTGAGCGCCTGCGCCAAGCCGTAGCCGGACACCACCGCCCAGACGCCCTCGAGCAGCAGGAAGCCCCACTGGCGCTCGTGGAGGGCGAGCGCCGCGAGGACCGCGGAGCCGGCGAGGTTGAGCGTCAGGGAATGCAGCGACGCGGGGCTGAGGCGGTCGAGCTGCACGCCGACGAACGCGGCGAGCACAGCGAGGGCTCCGAGGAGCTGCAGGACGGCGAGCATGGTGGCTCCTTCGTGCGCCGTCGTCGTTCCGGGTACGGCGCGCGCTCTCGTCCGGGACTGCCCACGCTCGGACCGCCTTCGACGAGGCTAGCACCGCCGCAGGGAATCGTTGCTCGTGCAACCTTCGCTTGCGCCGGCGCGGTACGCCGACGCACCGGCCCGCGTCAGTCTGCTGGCCACGCCGCGGTGATCGCCAGCGCGTTGGCCTCCTGGCGGCTGTCCAGGCGCGTGTGCCAGACGACGACGGGGACGTCGCTGACGAGCATCGCCGCGTAGTCCGTGCCGCGCGGGACGGACTCCGGGTCCTCGAGGTCGTTGAAGCGCACGTGCTTGGTCCGGCGGGCCCCAACCGTCACGGGGTACGGGCCGGCGGGCTCGCGGTCGGAGAAGAAGACGGTGATCGTCACCGTCGCGTTGGCGTCTCCCGCGTTCAGGATGCTCGCCGTCTCGTGCGAGAGCATCTCGGGCTCCGGGCCAGTCGAGCGATCGGGGATGTAGCCGTCGGCGATGAGCCAGGTGGTGCGTCCGGGAGCGGGCATGGACAGTCCCTACCCAGGTGCGCTGCGCCGCGCACTGTCGCGCGTCTTGATCGACGCTTCCTCCACGAACGGGTGTTGAGCGGTAACGCCGCTCAGCGGCACGCCCGGCGTATGGATCAGAGGCTCCGTGTCCCGCAGCCGCGTTAGCCTGTCGCCATGGCGGTCGGCATTCAGCATCCGCGCCTCTCCGCCACGGAGTTCGCGGCGCTGCAGGACTAGCACGGCTGGAGCGTCCGGCTCGAGCTCATCGACGGCGAGCCGGTCTTGATCCCGCCGGACGGCGGACCGGCCTCGACGGCGCGGGGCGAGCTGTACTTCCGACTGCGCCGCTGGCAGGAGCGCTGCGGCGACGCCGGGCGGCTCCAGCGGGACATCTTCGTCGAGCTGCCCGGAGCGACGACGCTCGGGCCGACATCGCCTGGTGGAGCCACGCACGACGACCGGCGCTGGCTCCCGGCCGCTTCACGACCGTCCCGGACTGGGTCGCCGAGGTGCTCTCGCCGTCGACGCGCGAGAACGACCTCGGTCCCAAGCGCGAGCGCTACCTCGCGGCCGGCGTCCGTGAGCTGTGGCTCGTCGACCCGGCGTCCGGGTCGGTGACGGTCGTCGACGCCGACGGACGTACGACCGTGGCCGGCGAGACGTGCCGGAGCCTCGTCCTCCCGGGCTTCGCCGTCCCGGTGGCCGCGCTGTTCGCGGACTGAGCGACCTCGCGACGATGGGCGGACGTGCGAGCCGGCGCGGATGGCTCTATCCGGGCCGGCTACGCCGCGCGAGTCGACGCGGCGTGGACGCCGCTACCCCAACGCCCGCGCGCCGCGCACCGGCGGGCCGGCACGGTCGCCGCTCTCCAGGCGGAACGTCGCCGCGGGGTCGACGTCGAGGGAGGCGGCAAGGGTCCCGTCCGGCGCCGTCTTGCGTTCGAGCAGGACGCGCCAAGAGCCGTCGGGCTCCTGCGTGGAGATCCGCGCCGGGCGAGCGCCGCGGCCCGGCCGGACGAGCCCCCAGAAGCGGACGCCACTGCCCTCGCGGAGCGCGACGAGCCCGAGCGCGTAGGCGGCATGGGCGGGCTTGGGCCGCCCGTCCTCGAAGCGCAGGCCCGACTGGTAGTCGCGCCAGCGCGTGCGCTCGTCGGGCCCCGGGCGCTCGGGCAGGTCGCGCACGAGGAACTGCGCAGTGCCGCGCACGGACGGCTCGGCCCGGGCGACGCGCTCGGCTTCCGGCAGCCAGCGCGCCTGATCCTCTGCGGTCACCTTCCACGTCGGGTCGGGCGGATTGGTCTGGTAGCCGAACTCGGTGAGGTAGAGCGGCAGGCGCTGCCGCGTGCGTCCCGCGGCGTGGAGGCGCTCCAGCAGCGACGTCAGCCGGCCGAGGTCGCCGATGCGGGCGGTCTCCGGCCGCGGGTCCGAGGCCCACGGCGGGCGGTCGAGGGCGTAGGGGTGGTGCGACCAGCCGTCGCCGGGGAGCGCGGTGAAGTCGGCGCACTCGGGGCGGTCCAGCGGGCGCAGCGCCTCGTCGACGCAGGCGAGCTCGCGCAGGAAGGTCAGCGGCGACATGCGGTCGTCGGCGTCCTCGCCCTGCTCCGTGCCGACCGACGACGTCGCGCCGATCAGCGCCAGCGCGTCGGGCGCCGCCGCCTTCAGGCGCGGGACGACCGCCTGGAGCATCGCGCGGTAGGCGTGCGGCGAGGCCGGGCGCCACTTCCCGTCTACGCGCTCCCACTGCGGCAGCAGGAAGGCGTTGTGATTCGGCTCGTTCCAGACCGTGAACGCCGCCGCACGCGGGTACCGGCGCGCGACCGCCTCGGCGAAGTCCGCGAGGTCTGAGTTGCGCACGCCGTCGCGCTCCTTGTCGGCGCGCGGCCCCGGCCGCTCGACCGCCCAGCGCGGCGCCCAGAACGCGACGTCGACCGCCAGGCGCATGCCGCGCTCCTGCGTGAGCCGCGCGACGCGATCGAGTCCGTCCCAGGCGCCGGGCGGGTAGGCGGCCGGGTCGCGGGCGTCGAACGCGGGCTTGATCCGGGCCGCGGCCTCCGGCGCGATGACCGACCAGCCGGCGGTGACGCGCACCCAGTCGGTTCCCGAGTCGCGCAGGTCGTCGAGCGCCGCCGCGATCCGCGCGGGGTCGCGGTGCAGCAGCTCCGCGTCGTCCTGGACGATCGACACGACGGCGGGCGCAGCGGGCGACGCGTCGCCGCCTCGGCTCCCGCAGCCGGCGAGCGCCAAGGCGGCGATCGCCGCGAGCGAGGAGCAACGGCGCACTCCCCGATCCTAGGACGCGGTCGTCCCCGCGGCGAACGTCTCAGCGGTCGCGGTCGACCGACTCGAACGGCGGTTGCCCCTGCTCCCTGGTCCCCGCGACGGGCTCCACCCCACCGCGGCTGGACTTCGAGCGTCTGGAGACCACCACGAACATCAGTGCCATGAGCAGCGCGATGGCCAGCAGGGTCCCGAGGATCAGGGCGATGCCGGGGCCGGTGTCGGGCGCCTGGTTGTCCGACATGCGTTGGGCGAGCACGAGGAGCGCGGAGAAGGTCATGGCGCAGGTCTACCTGACATCCCCGCGCCGTGCCTCGAGCCAGCCGCTGTCGCTCATCGTGGCGAGCGTGTTTGAGCGTCTTCCAGTGGTGCTTTCGGCGCGAAGCGGTGTTGAGCCGCGACGAGCTGTCGCGAGACGATCGGTTCATCTCCGATGTCGAGCCCCGTTAGCCTGGTGCCATGGCCACGCGCATCCAGCATCCGCGCCTCACCGCGCAGGAGTTCGATGGCATGCAGCTCGACCACGGGTGGTCGATGCAGGTTGAGCTCATCGACGGCGAGCCCGTCCTGATCCCGCCGGACCACCCGCCTGCCGCAACGGCGCAGGGCGAGCTCTTCATGCGACTCCGCCGCTGGCAGGAGACCAGCGGCGACGGAGGCCGGGTCATCATGGACGTCTTCGTCGCCATCGACGGAACCTCGACGCTCGGGCCCGACGTCGCCTGGTGGAGCGCGGAGCGGCGGCCGCCGATCCTGCCCGGCTACGTCGAGGTGATCCCCGACTGGGTAGCCGAGGTGCTTTCGCCGTCGACGCGCGAGAACGACCTCGGCCCCAAGCGCGAGCGCTACCTCGCCGCGGGCGTCCGCGAGCTGTGGCTCGTCGATCCCGCCGCCCGCTCGGTCACGATCGTCGCCGCCGACGGGACCGAGGCCGCCGCCGGCGAGCGTTGCGTCAGCTCCGTGCTCGACGGCTTCGAGCTCGAGACGGCCTCGCTCTTCGTGTCCTGACCGACGGCCTCAGGAGGCCAGCCCGAGGATCGAGCGGACCTCGTCGATCGCCTTCTGTTCGCTGTCGCTCACGGGCTTGCCGCCGATCCCGGCGAAGCCGCCCTCCTTGTTCGCGTTGGCGACCGCCTCGGCGACCGTGACGACGAACTGCTTGTAGGAGGAGACCTCCGCGGGCGTCGCCTTGGCCTCGACCACGCCGACGGCCTCCGTGAGCCGCTTGTCGGCCACCTGCTTGATGTCCCCGCCGCCCTCGCGCAGGCGCGCGGGGTCGAGGGCCGGGGGCGTGGCGACGACCGCGTCGAGCAGGGGGCAGTCGCCGTGCTGCTTGCGCGCCTCGGTGTAGGCGCGGCCGACGGCGAGGCTCTCGCGCAGCGTCCCGCCTCGCTCGGCGGCGACCACGCGCATCCCGGCCATCAACGGCCCTTCGGTCAGCGCCGCCCACTCCTCGGCGTTGAAGTCTGACTTCTCGGTCATCGGTGCTCCTCGTTGGCGGTTGGCGCAGCATCACGCGCCTACCCACCGTGGCCCGCTGCCGACCGCCTACTTGATCTGGTCGTACACCTTGAACAGCGGCATGTACATCGCGATGACGATGAAGCCGACGATGCCGCCGACCAGCACGATCATCACCGGCTCGAGGATCGAGGTGAGCTGCTTGACGGCGGCGTCGACCTGGTCCTCATAGAAGTCGGCGACCTTCGCGAGCATGACGTCGAGGGCGCCTGTCTCCTCGCCGACGCTGAGCATCGAGCAGACCATGCCGGGGAACACGGGGGTGTCCTTGAGCGGCCCGGCGATCGTGCCGCCGGCCTTCACGTTGGCGATGACGTCGGCCATCGCCTTCTCGATGACGTGGTTGCCCGCCGTCTTGCCCGTGATCTCGAGCGCCTGCAGGATCGGGACGCCGGCGCTGATCAGCGCGCTGAGGGTCCGCGACCAGCGGGCCAGCGCGATCTTCTGGACGATGTCGCCGATCTTCATCGGGATGCGCAGGCGCAGCGTGTCCCACTGCGCGCGCCCGAGCTTCGAGCTCTTCCAACGGCGAAACGCCGTGACGACGCCCGCGACGACGAGGATGCACAGCCACCAGTAGGAGGTGACGAGGTGGCTGAGGAAGACGGTGAACTTCGTGATGGGAGGCAGGTCGCCCCCGAACTCCTTGAAGACCGACACGAACACCGGGACGATGAACGCGACGAGCGCGATCAGCACGATGCCCGCGAAGCTCATGACCACTGCCGGGTAGGTCATGGCGCTCTTGACCTGTCGGCGCAGCGAGTCCTCCTTCTCGAGCTGGTCGGCGACGCGCAGCAGCGCCGCGTCGAGCACGCCGCCCGTCTCCCCCGCCCGCGTCATGGCCACGAACAGAGGGTTGAACAGCTTGGGATGGCGCTCGAAGGCGTCGGAGAGCGGCAGGCCCGCCTCCACGTCCTTGCGGACCTGGACGATCGTCTCCCGCAGCTTCTTGTTCTCCGTCTGCTCCTCGAGGACGTACAGCGCGCGCAGGATCGTCATGCCCGAGCTGACCATCGTGGACAGCTGGCGGGTCAGGATCGTGAGCTCCGCCGCCTTGACGCGGTTGAAGATCTCGAGGTTGATCTCGCGGGAGCTGTGCTTGTCGGCGATGTCCAGCACGACGAGGCCGCGAGACTTCAGCTGATCGGCGACGACCTGCTTGGAGTCGGCCTCGACCTCGCCGGAGGCCTTGGCCCCCGCGAAGTCCATCGCCTTGAAGACGTAGGTGCTCACGTCAGATCACGCAGCGATCCCGAAGCCGCCGAGGCCCATGAGCCGCCGCAGCTCGTCCGGAGTCGAGGAGGAGTGCTCGGCGACGCGCTGGGTGATCTTGCCCTGGCGCACGAGCGAGGCCAGCGCCGCGTCCATCGTCTGCATGCCCGACGCCGAGCCGGTCTGCATCGCGGAGAGGATCTGGTGCGTCTTGCCCTCGCGGATCAGGTTGCGGACCGCCGGTGTCGGGATCATCGTCTCGCAGGCGACCGTGCGCCCGGCGCCGTCGGCGGTCGGGATCAGCGTCTGGGTGATGACGCCCTGCAGCGCGATCGAGAGCTGCACGCGGATCTGCGACTGCTGGTGGGCGGGAAAGACGTCGATGATGCGGTCGACGGTCGATGGGGCGCTCTGCGTGTGCAGCGTCCCGAAGACGAGATGGCCGGTCTCTGCCGCCGTCAGCGCCGTCGAGATCGTCTCGAGGTCGCGCATCTCGCCCACGAGGACAACGTCGGGGTCCTGGCGCAGCGCGGCCTTCAGCGCGGCGGCGAACGAAGTCGCGTCCGTCCCGATCTCCCGCTGGTTGATCATGCACTTCTTGTGGCCGTGGAGGAACTCGATCGGATCCTCGATGGTGAGGATGTGCTCTTCGCGCGTGCAGTTGATCTCGTCGATCATCGAAGCCAGCGAGGTGCTCTTGCCCGAGCCGGTCGGGCCCGTGACGAGCACGAGGCCGCGCGGCTTGGTGCACAGCTCGTGGACGACTGTCGGGAGGCCGAGGTCGTCGATCGGGACGATCGTCGCTGGGATCAGCCGGAAGGCCGCGGAGAGCGCCGCGCGCTGGAAGTAGGCGTTGACGCGGAAGCGCGCGTGGCCCGGGATCGAGTAGGCGAAGTCGAGCTGGTTGTCGGTCTCCAGGCGCTGGCGCTGGTCGTTGGTGAGGATGGAGTAGACGACCTCGCGCGTGTCCACCGGATCGAGCACGGGGTAGTCGTCCATCGGCGTCAGGCGGCCGCGCACGCGGATCATCGGGTGCTGGCCGGCGGTCACGTGGAGATCCGAGGCACGCCGGTCGAGGACGTCTATCAGCAGGTCGGCGAAGTCGAAGCGCATCGTGGGGCTCTATCGACCGCGGGCTTGGCGGTCTTGAGGCACGCGCGCTCCGGCTGGACCGCGGTCGCCGCCCGCTGAGGTCGCCCTTCAGAAGACGGCGGTGCCAGTGCCCGTCACGCGGGCGACCTCGGTGAGCGAGGTGCGGCCGAGGCGGATCTTCTCCAGGCCGTCCTCGCGCAGGCGGCGCATCCCAGCGCGCACGGCGACGTCGTTGATCTCGTCGGCCGACGCGCGCGCGATGGTCAGCTTGCGGATCTCCTCCGTGACCGTCATGACCTCGTAGAGGCCGATGCGGCCCTTGTAGCCCGACGTGCCGCAGCGCGAGCAGCCGACGGCCTCGTAGGCCTCGATGTCGTGGCGCGCCGCGAAGCCGTTCTCCTTGAGCATCTCCACCGCGAGGATCGTCCGGCGCTTGCAGTGCGGGCAGAGGACCCGGGCGAGGCGCTGGGCGACTACGCAGTCGATCGCGCTGGCTACCAGGAACGGCTCGACGCCCATCTCGATCAGGCGGGTGATCGCCGTCGGGGCGTCGTTGGTGTGCAGCGTGGAGAGCACCATGTGCCCTGTCAGCGCCGCCTCCACGGCGATCTGGGCGGCCTCCTTGTCACGGATCTCCCCGACCATGATCACGTCGGGGTCGGCGCGCATTATCGAGCGCAAGCCGTTGGCGAACGTGAGCCCGGCGCGCGGGTTGACCTGCACCTGCGTGATGCCGTCGAGCTGGTACTCGACGGGGTCCTCGATCGTGATGATGTTCTTGTCAGGCGTGTTGAGCTCGCCGAGCGCGGCGTACAGCGACGTCGACTTGCCCGAGCCGGTCGGACCCGTGACGAGCACCGCGCCGAAGGCCTGCTTGAACGCGCGCTGGAAGCGGGCGCGCTCCGCGTCGAGCATGCCGAGCTTCTCGAGCTCCATCACGACGCTCGACTTGTCGAGGATGCGCATGACCGCGCCCTCGCCGTGGACGGACGGCAGCGTGACGACGCGCAGGTCGACGTGGCGGTTGTCGATCGAGAGCCCGACGCGGCCGTCCTGCGGCAGCCGCTTCTCGGCGATGTCGAGGTCGGACATGATCTTCACGCGCGAGATCACGCCGTTGACCATCCGCCGTGGCACCGTCGCGGTCTCGCCCAGGACGCCGTCGATGCGGAAGCGGACGCGCAGCTGCGTGCCATCGGGCGCGAGGTGGATGTCCGAAGCCCCCTGCTCGACGGCCTGAGCGATGATCTGGTTGACGAGCTTGATGACCGGCGCGTCGTCGGCCGACTCGCGCAGGTCGACGATCTCCGCCTGCCCCGCCGCCTCCTCGGACTCGATCGAGGCGCTCGCCACCACGTCGTCGAGGCGCGTCAGGCGTGAGATCAGGCCGGCGATGTCCTCGCGCGAGGCCACCGCCACACGGACCTCGAAGCCCGTCATGAGCGCGATGTCGTCGATCGCCAGGACGTTGGCCGGGTCGGCCATCGCGACGATCAGGCCGCGGTCGCCGACGTAGCCGACCGGCACCGCCTCGTAGCGCCTGGCCGCGCCCGAGTTGATGAGGTTCGCTGCGGCCATGTCGACCTGGAAGACGGTGAGGTCGAGGTGGTCGAGCCCGTGGCGCTCGGCGATCGCGCGCGACAACGCCGTCTGGGTGAGTGCCCCGCTCTCCACGAGCACCGCCTCGGGCGTCGCGGACGTCGTGCGCGCGGTGGCCACCGCCTGCTCGACCCGATCGCGGCCGACGAGCCCGAGCTCGACGATGACGTCGGTGAGGAAGCGCGCGCCCCCGCGGGTCTGCGGCCGGGTGACGCCGTCGTCGACGAGCGGCGCTGCGTCCGCGCCGGGGAGCTCGACGGGCCGCAGGCGAGGAGTCTCGGTCATCGCTGGGAGCTGAGGTGGGGCAATCCTCGCGCAGCCTCGCGCATCACGGCGATCGGCGCGGCCGACCCGGTCCACTGCTGAAGGCTCAGCGCCCCCTGATGCACGAGGACCTCCAAGCCGTCGACGGTGGCACTTCCGCCCCGGCGTGCCGCGGAGATGAGCGCCGTGTCGCCGGATGCGGCGTAGACCAGGTCCACCACGAGTGCATACTTGCCCATCGCATCGGCGTCCACGGGCAGGTGCTTGAACGTCGTGGCGGGATCCTGCAAACCGGCAGCCGTGCAGTTGACCAGCAGCTCGGCCGGCTCGAGCCGCTCCACCGCCCTGCCGCCGAGCTCACCGACGAGCGCGCGCGCCCGTTCCGGCGTCCGGTTCCAGACCTGCACGTCGGCTCCCGCGGAAAGCAGCGCGTAGACCGCGGCGCGCGCGCTGCCGCCCGCTCCGAGCACCAGGGCACGCCGTCCGGCGACTTCCTCCCCGAGCGCGGCGAGCAGCCCGGGCGCGTCGGTGTTGTCGGCGCGGATCGCGCCGTCGACGAAGGCGAGCGTGTTGGCCGCGCCGATCGCCCGGGCCCGCGGCGTGGGGTCGGTGGCCAGCGCGAGCGCCGCCTGCTTGTGGGGGATCGTGACGTTCGCGCCGCGGAAGCCCGCACCCGGCAGCCCGGCGACGACGTCGGCGAAGAGCTCGGGCGGGGCCGGGAGGTGCTGGTAGCTCCAGTCGTCGAGCCTGAGCGCAGCGAGCGCCGCGCGGTGCATCCGCGGCGACCGGCTGTGGGTGACCGGCCACCCCAGGACGCCGAGGCGCGGCATCAGCGGCCGGCGGTGCTCAGCACTGCGAGGGGTCCTTGCCGCCGAGCTGCTCGCGCTTTGCGTTGTAGGCGGCGACGTCGCGCTGGAACTGCCCGTCGGTCGAGGAGAAGGCGTGCGCCCCGTTCGCGCAGGGCTTGACGACGTAGAAGACGAAGTCGTTGCGCGCAGGACGGGCGGCTGCCTGGATCGACGCGAGCCCCGGGTTGCCGATCGGCCCCGGCGGCAGACCGGTGCGTGTGCGCGTGTTGTACGGCGTGTCGCGCTTGAGCTCTGACTCCTTGAGCGGCGCGGAGAAGTTCTCGAGGTCGTAGCGGATCGTGGCGTCGATGCCGAGCGGCATACCCTGCTTGAGGCGGTTGTAGATGACGCCGGAGATCAGGCGACGGTCCTTGGCCACGCCGGCCTCGCGCTCGATCATGGAGGCGATGACGAGAACGTCGAACCTGGTGAGCTTCCGGCGCTTGGCGGCGGCCATGTCGACCTTGGCGAACTCGCGCTTGAACGCGCGGACCTGCTGGGTGACAAGCGCCTTGGCGCTCGAGCGCGGCTTGAGCTCGTAGGTCGCAGGGAAGAGGAAGCCCTCCAGCGACGCGGACTTCGGCGCACCGAAGTCGCGCGGGTCGAGGGCGGTGGAGCGGCGGCTGGCAGCGACGTAGGAGCCCTTGATCCCGGCGGCCTTGACGCGCGGTGCGAGCTCCTTGCGCGACGGGCCTTCGGGGAGCGTGAGCTTCGCCAGGACGGGCGCCGGCTTCGGGACCTTGGTGAGCTCGGCCAGCGCGCTCTCGTAGGACATGCCGCGCTTGAGGTCGATCTTGCCCGAGCGCAGGCTCCTGCCGTCGAGGCGGGCGCGCAGGGAGAAGAAGAGCTTCGAGGCGACGACGTCACGCTTTGCGAGCAGCTCGCCGATGTCCCCCGCGGTGGCGCCCTGCGGGATCGTGAGCGCGACGCGCCCCTTGCCACCGTCGGCGCCGGGCTCGTAGAGCCGGTAGAGGAAGAAGGCGACCGCCGCGACCACCGCGAGGAGCAGCAGCGGGATGACGCGCCGGGCGCCGCGGCGGCGCTTGGGCACCCCTCGCGGCGGCGCGCCGAAGCGCGGCGGCCCCTCGGCCCCGGCAGCGCTGGCCATGGTGGAGGCGGCGACGCGCTTGACGCCCACCGGCGCGTCGGAGCGCCCGTGGACGACGACGGCAGCGGGCTCCCCGCTGGTCTGGGGATCGTCGAACGCCCATGGGTCCCGCTCGGGCGGGTGTTCGGCGGCACTCGGCTCGAGTGCGGGCTCCGGCTCGTGGGCCGGCTCCGGCTCGCTCGCCGGTTCGGGCTCATAGGCCACCGACCCCGGCTCTGGCTCTGGCTCTGGCTCTGGCTCAGCAACGAGGGGCTCCGGCTCGTCGGCCACGGGCTCGGGCTCGGGCACGGGCGGCGGCACGTACGCCGCCACGAGCTCGGGATCGTGAGCCACAGGCTCCGGTTCCGGCATGGGAGGCGGCTCGTACGCCACCTTCGACTCCGGCTCTGGCTCGTAGGCCACGGGCTCCGGCTCCGGATCGTAGGCCACGGGCTCCGGCTCCGGATCGTAGGCCACGGGCTCCGGCTCCGGCTCCGGCTCATAGGCCACGGGCTCCGGCTCCGGCTCCGGCTCCGGATCGTAGGCCACGGGCTCCGGCTCGGAGGGCGGGTCGTACGCCGCCGCGGGCTCAGGCTGCGGCTCCGGCGCGGAGGCCACGGGCTCCGGCTCGTCGGTCGCAGGCGACTCCTCGACGGGCGCAGGCGGCGGCTCCACGGGCAGGGGCGGGAGCTCGCGCGGGGCGCGGCCCTCGCGGGCGGCGCGGCGGGCCTCACGCTCCTGACGCGCGCGCTCGCGCTCGTCGGTGGAGCGGTCGCGGCGTTCGCGGTCGGCGTCCCGGCCGCCGAACAGCGGGCTCATCCGCGCACCTCGTGGCCGTGGCGTGCGAGGTAGTCCTCGAGCAGCACGGCGGCGGCGCGCGAGTCCTCGGCGGTGTCGCTCGAGCCCGAGCGCGCGGCGATCGCGGTGGTGAAGCGCTCGTCGTAGAGCGCGACCGGCACGCGCGCGCCCAAGCTGCCCTGGAGGCGGTCGGCGAAGTCGCGGCACTCCTGCGTCTGCGCGGTGTCGCGCCCCGAGAGCCCGACGGGCAGGCCGACGACGACGCGCTTGACTCCCCGCTCCCGCACCATGCCGAGAAGACGGTTGAAGCCCTTGCGGGTGGCCGGCCGGAGCACCGGCTCGATCGGGGTGGCCAGGGTGCCGGTCGGGTCGCTGACCGCGCAACCGCAGCGAGCTGACCCGTAGTCGAGCGCCAAGATGCGCATGAGGCTAGCCGACGAGCGCGGACTCGATCGCCGCGCGCCCGGCCGCGATGGCCTCCTCGAGCTTGGCGACGTCGCGGCCGCCCGCCGAGGCCAGCGTGTCGCGCCCGCCGCCACCGCCGCCCGCCACCTGCGCCGCCGCCTTGACGACCGCGCCCGCCTTGACTCCGCGCGTCACGAGCGCCGGCGAGACCGCAGCGACCAGGCCGACCTTTCCCTCGAAGGAGGAGCCGACGACCACCGCGCTCGCCTCGCCGTGCTGGCCCTTCAGGCGGTCTGCGATGTCCGGAAGCTCCTTCGGGGAGACGCCGTCGAAGGCCTGCGAGACGACCGTAGCGCCGTCGTGCTCGCTGACCGACGCCGCGCTGCCGCCCGACGCCGCCGCCGCGCCGCCGCTCTTGCGCAGGCGCTTGACGTCGTCCTGGAGCCTGGCGATCGCCCCGGGCACGCCGTCAGGCTGGGTGCGCAGCGCGGTCGCGGCGTCGCGCAGCAACGCGTCCTCCGCACGCAGCAGCTCAAGCGCCACCGGGCCCGTGACCGCCTCGATGCGCCGCACGTTGGAGGCGCTCGAGCCCTCGCTGGTGATCTTGAAGACGCCGACCTCCGCCGTGGAGCGCACGTGCGTTCCGCCGCACAGCTCGCGCGAGAAGTCGCCGTCGCCGACCTCCACCATGCGCACGACGTCGCCGTACTTCTCGCCGAAGAGCGCCATCGCCCCCAGGTTCCTGGCCTCGTCGAGCGTCGTGGAGATCGCTCGCACCGGCTGGTTGGCGACGATCCACGCGTTGACCTCGCGCTCGAGCTCGCTGCGCTCCGCGTCGCTGAGCTTGGTCGTGTGGGTGAAGTCGAAGCGCAGCTTGTCCGGGCCGACGTAGGAGCCGGCCTGGCGCACGTGCTCGCCCAGCGCGCGGCGCAGCGCGGCCTGAAGCAGGTGGGTCGCGGTGTGGTTGCACGCCGTGGCGTGACGCGCGGCACGGTCCACGCGGGCGACGACGCGCGCGCCGTCCGGCAGCGCGCCGCTTGGGCTCGCGCCGGGATCGTCGGCCCCGCCTTCGACGACGAGCGCCTGGTCCTCCCCCGCGCGCAGCACCTCGACGACCGCCAGCTCGAGGTCGCCCGCCACGAGCACGCCCGCGTCGCTCACCTGCCCGCCGCCCTGCGCGTAGAACGGCGACGCGTCGAGCTTGACGAGCGTGCGGCCGTCGCGCTGAGCCACGTGGGCGACCGTGTGCTCCTCGAGGTGCTCGAAGCCGGTGAACTGCGACGGCGCGCCGAGCTCACGTACGAGCTCGGCGGAGCCCGGGCCCTTCGCGCTCCTCGCCCCGCCGGCCGAGCGCGTGCGCTGCTCGTCCATCAGCGTCTGAAAGCCCGCCTCGCTCACGGTCACGCCGTGCTCGGCCGCGATCTCGAGCGTCATCTCGAACGGGAAGCCGTAGGTGTCGTGCAGCTGGAAGGCCGCGGCCTCGTCGAGCGAGCCGGCCGCGAGGCGCTCCTCGAGCAGCTTGAGCCCGGACTCGAGCGTGCGCCCGAAGCCCTCCTCCTCCCCGCGCACCCACTTGAGGACGTTGGGGCGCTCGGCGACGAGCTCGGGGTAGCCCGTGCCCATCTGCTCGATCACCACGTCGACGTACTGCGGGAGGAACTCTCCCTCGATCCCGAGCCGGCGCCCGTGCTGCACCGCGCGGCGCATGACGCGGCGCAGGATGTAGCCGCGGTCCTCGTTGGAGGGGACGACGCCGTCGGCGATCAAGAACGTCATCGCGCGGGCGTGATCGGCCAGGATCGCCAGCGAGCGGTGCTCGGGCTCGACGGAGGCCAGCTCGCGGCCCAGCTGCATCAGCGGCACGAACTGGTCGGTCTCGAAGATCGTCTCGACGCCCTGGAGGATCGTCGCCATTCGGTTGAGGCCCATGCCCGTGTCGATGTTCTGGCTCGGCAGCGGCGTCAGGGTCCCGATCGGATCCTGGTCGTACTGCATGAAGACGAGGTTCCAGAACTCCAGGAAGCGCTCGTTCTCGCCGCCCGGAAGGTCGTCCGCGGCGCCGAAGGCCAGGCCGCGGTCCAGGTAGAGCTCTGAGCACGGACCGCACGGACCGGTCGGGCCGGACTGCCAGAAGTTCTCCGAGCGCGGGCACCCGACGATGCGGCTCGACGGGACGCCGATCGCCTCCCAAGCGGCAATCGCCTCCTCGTCGGGGCCGAGGCCGAGCTCCGCGTCGCCCTCGAACACGGTGACCCAGATGTCCCCGGCCTCGAAGCCGAAGCCGTTGAGCGAGAGGTCCCAGGCGTACTCGACGGCGCCTGCCTTGAAGTAGTCGCCAAGCGAGAAGTTGCCGAGCATCTCGAAGAACGTGAGGTGCCGCGCGGTGAGGCCGACGTTCTCGATGTCGGTGGTGCGAAAGCACTTCTGCGAGGACGTCATCGTCGGCGCGGGCGGGGGCTCCTGGCCGGCGAAGTAAGCCTTCAGCGGGTGCATCCCCGCCGTGGTCAGCAGCACGGAGGCGTCGAAGGCGGCGGGGACCAGCGAGCCGGAAGGCAGGCGCTTGTGGCCCTTTGACTCGAAGAAGGCCAGGAACGTCTCGCGGATCTCGTCGGTTCTCACCGCGTGATTGTGGCGTACCCCACGACGACGTCGCCTTCCAGCAGGCAGGCGAGCTGGCCGGGCGCGGCGCCCGCAACCGGCTCACCGAGCTCGAGCTGAGTGGAGGGCGCCTGAGTGGAAGGCGCCCGGGACCCCTCAGCCAGATGGGCCGGCAGAGCGCGGCCGTGAGAGCGCAGGCGGACCGCGTCCACGGCTCCCGCCGGGCGGTGCAGGACGACGTCGCGGACGGGGACGGTGGTCGTGGCCAGCGCCGCGCGCGGGCCGACCGTCACCACGTTGGTCGCCACATCCGTTCCGAGCACGTAGAGCGGCTCGCCCGCGCCGCCGACGCCCAGGCCGCGGCGCTGGCCGACGGTGTAGGCGTGGGCGCCGCGGTGGCGGCCGAGGCGCCTTCCCGAGCGGTCCACCACGTCACCCGGCCGCTCGCGCTGAGCGCCGTGGCGCGCGAGGAAGCGCTCCTTGCCCGTGCCCGCGAGGAAGCAGAGGTCCTGCGAGTCGGGCGTCTGCGCTACGGAGATGCCGGCAGCCTCGGCCTGCGCACGGACCGCGGGCTTCTCGAGCGCCCCGAGCGGGAAGCGCAGCCGGCGCGTCGTGGCCGGGTCCAGGCGGGCGAGCATGTAGCTCTGGTCCTTGGCCGGGTCGACGGCCTGGCGGACGAGGCCGTCGGGCGTGGTGCGGGCGTAGTGGCCCGTCGCGAGCGCCGGCGCCCCAAGGCGGTCGGCGAAGGCGAGCATCGCGTCGAGGCGGACGTGGCCGTTGCAGCGCACGCACGGGTTCGGCGTGAGCCCGAGCGCGTGGTCGGCGAGCCACGGGTCGACCACGCCGGCACGGAACTCCGCGCGGAGGTCAAGCGTGAAGTGCGGCAGCCCCAGGTCGTGCGCGACGCGGCGGGCGACGCGGACCGCGGAGGCGCTGCAGCACGAGCGCTCCCCGTCGTTCTCAAAGTCGCGCCAGAGCTCGAGCGTCACGGCGACGGCGCTGGACCCGCAGTGCAGCGCGGCGACCGCGGAGTCGACGCCGCCGCTCATCGCGACGAGCGTCCGCGCCGGATCGCGGGCGAGCTGCGCGTGCGCGCGGGCGGCCTGGCCGAGCGCCTGGTGCATCGCGTCGGCGGCGAGGTCGGCGGCGTGGAGCTTGCCCGCGGAGAGCCCGCCGAGCGCGGCGCTCACCTCCGGCGTGCCGATGCGCGCGGCGTCGAGGAGCGGCGCGCCGGTGATGAGCTCGACCACCGCGCTGCCGGCCGCGACGCTCGCGCCGCAGCCGCTCGCGGTGAAGCCGGCGTCGCTGACGAACTCGTCCCGGACGGTGAGCGCGACCGTGATCAGGTCGCCGCACAGCGCGCCGCCGGCCACGCCCTCGCAGGCACCCGCAGGTATGTGTCCCCGCGCGCGCGGGAAGCGGAGATGGTCGGCGAAGCGCTCGTCGGGCAAGGTCTTCTGCATTCTAGTCCGGATTGGTCGTTACGCAGCAGCGGCCCCGGGGTTCGGGGCCGCTGAACTGTCCGCTTGAGCAGGCATTCTTCGGCGTGTCGAAGGTCGAAGGGCCAACTCAGGGAGATCACCTTGCGGGT
>JAABUN010000586.1_pt1 | contig 91488 bp, 68 predicted proteins | sample 5559311 | NCBI WGS metagenome assembly JAABUN01 (sample SAMN10711877, study PRJNA513370) | rock metagenome | isolation source: Antarctica rocks | place: Antarctica: Victoria Land, Siegfried Peak sud | reverse complement strand
TACATGAGAAAACTCATATTCAAAAAGCCGGTAAAGTTCGTTCTGCCGATGGCTTGATGCTACACTGTTGGGGAAAACTGGCAGTGGCTTTCTATTTGCTCGTTTTCAACTACTGATTCGCATATTATCCTTTAAAACAATCCTCTGCCCGAAATACGGCTAAGACGGTGAAAATGAGAAGTCCTGTCGTCATTTAGCCGATGACGACAGGACTTAATTCATTGCGGCGAAAAGTTTTAATCTCGGAAACACTCTCTGACGCGGAATAAAAATTGTTTTTTATGCGGAAACTGCAGAAATACTCATTGACAAAAAAATGTGGTGAGATTTCTATTTGAGAGAATGAGAGATTCATATTTCAACCTCGTACTCGAAATTCAATAATTCTTATAACAAAATGCCAACAGGATTTAGAGAGTGCCAATAGTCTATTCCCTGCTGTTTTCGATGTCAAGATTTTTTGGAGAATTTTCATTTAACTTGCGTTAGATAATTTGTTTGATTTCTTGACAGTATTTGTTCACGAAACCTACACTTGATGCAGGAGAATTTTGTTTCAAAAGCAGTGATGAATCTTCCGAATTACCTGACATTAGCGCGAATAATTATCGTCCCGCTGCTCGTCGTCGTGCTGCTCACGCCGATTGCCGAAGAGTGGTTCGGCGTCAGCAGTTACGCGCTCGCCATCGTTATTTTTCTCGCCGCGTCTTTGACCGATATTCTCGACGGACATCTTGCCCGCAGCCGCAATCAGGTTTCCAATCTCGGCAAGCTGCTCGACCCGATTGCCGATAAACTGCTCGTTTCCGCCGCTCTGATTGTGCTGGTCGAAAAACATCTCGCGCCCGCCTGGACGGTTGTGATAGTTTTGGGCAGAGAATTTGTGGTTACGGGTTTGCGCTCGGTCGCTGCCGCCGAAGGCATCGTTATTCAGGCGCAGACCGTCGGCAAAATAAAAATGTGGGCGCAGTGCGTGGCAATCGTCGCGCTGCTCGTCGCCGGGGCAAACGGCAATCCGCCCGTCTCGAATTTCGGCTGGGAACTGCCGACTTTTCGCTTCTGGGCGGTTGCGGAAGTTCAGACGGCTTTCGCCCATTTATTAAATTTTGCTTTGACGACTGACGATTGGCGCGTGTTCGGTTATTTAATCGGACGCGGCGCTTTGTGGTTTTCCGTCGTGACGGCTTGCTGGTCGATGTATGATTATTTCAGAGACTTTTTCCTGGAAAGCAAAAGGCGCAAATCACTTAAAGAGGCAATATTCGCAGGTAATATAAAGCCGGAAGTTACCCCGCGAGCATAAAAAAGCGAATGACAAATGCGGGGCAAGCACATTTGTCATTCGTAGTTTGAATTTCACAAATTGTTTTGGAAATTCGAGATTGATTATTGTAGTTCCACGCTGTCGCCGGTGTGAATTTCCTGGGCGTTGCGCGTGATAATCGCGGTCGCTGTTCTTTCCTTGACGTTCAGAATGATTAGTTCGCCGACGATTTTTCTCAATCCGGCAGGACGATTTTCTTTCGCTTCTCTGGTTGTGACAATGCGTCCTTCGGCTCGGTCGCCTGATTTGCGCGGCGCTTGATTGGAGAATTTTCCGCCGCGGTACCTGTCGCTCTGAAAGCCTTTGTCGCGGGCGCTGACCGATTCGTTCGGCGATTTCTTAAACAAATTTCCTTCGCCAAGCGGACGATAAATTGTCAGATAATCGCCGACTTTGACGTTATCTTCCGCGCCCAAATCGATATAAACGATTTGTTCGCGTCCGAGCAATTCCTGATTGTCCCGCGCCATAAAAATTCTTCCCGAAGTTTTGCCGGAAGGCTCGCCAAAGACATCGAGCGCCGGTCTTTGGGTAAATGTCGGACTCGTGCGCGAAGCCATCGGTTGAAGCAAATCGCCGAGCAGAAAGTTGTCGCACGAATAGCTGACGCGCGCGACGGAAACATCGGCTTTGACTTTTATGATTTCGACGCTGCCGACTTCCTGCACGTAAAAACCGAGATTTTTCTTTTTCGACCAGCGCGTTTCGACTCGCCCGCGCGGACGGACGACGGCGAACATATCGCCGACTTTCGCGCCGCGCGTCGCGCCGCGATTGATATAAACATTGTCGCCGAGCGCGTAAGTAAATTTTTCCTGTTCATTTTGCGCGCCGACAATTTTGTCGCTCGTATCGACCGCGCTGGTTTCGACATATCCGGCGCAAAACAAGTTATTACCGGCAGCGACAGGCATTTGCCGATTGTCTTGATTAATAATCAAGGTCGGCGTCGGCGTCGGTTTTTGCGCGAAATTGCTCGCCGCCGAAACGAATAGAATTAAAAATAAAATCCCGAAAATACTACGGTTAAACTTTTGAAAACTCACGTTTTACTCCTTAAAAATGTCTTTGTTTTAGAATTGCGATGATAAAAAAAGTGAGGAAGTTTTTGGATTAAATGAACACAGCCTCTTCAGGCAGTTATTATCATAATCTTTTGATTAAACAATAGTCAACAATTATTTTTATTGTTTAATCAAAAGATTATTGCAATCTGTTGGCTTGCACAAAATAGTTTGATTTTGTAGTATTTTCGCTTGCGGTTGCTTTTTATACAGAAGCAACTTTGAGCCGGTGTAGCTCAGTTGGTAGAGCATCTGATTTGTAATCAGAATGTCGGCGGTTCGAATCCGTTCACCGGCTCCAATAAATTTAGATTCATTTTAAAGTCAAAACTTTATTTAATGCGGCAAAAACTTCGGTGTTTGTCGCATTTTCGTTTTCTGTTCAAAAGCGTAAGCGATTTTTATCAGTTGCGGCTCGCTGAAGGCGCGTCCGAAAAATGCGATGCCGGCGGGAAGTTCATCCACAAAACCGGCGGGAACCGTGATATACGGATAACCGGCGACTGCCGCCAGCGACCAGGTTCCGCCGACCGTCGGGGAGACAATAGCGTCGAGATTATCTTTTGCAATAACGGCATCAATGCCGTTTGCCTGCGTTCCGAGTTTCAATTTTTGCAGCGCGAGACGATATTCGCGAGTTTCCAAATCGCCTTTCTTTTCCGCCTGCAAAAAAAGCTCCTGCCCGAACAACGGCATCTCGCGCTCTTTGTTTTCTTCGTTAAATTTGATTAAATCCGCTAAAGTTTTATACGGCGAATTTCTTGCGGCGAGATATTTATTCAAATCGGTTTTGAATTCGTAAAGCAAAATGTTCGTTTCGTCATCACTGAATTTATCGATAGTCGGAAAAGTTACGTCAATCAAAGTCGCACCGCCGTCTTTTAGAGCTTGTAAATGCGGTTCGATGATCGCATCCAGCTTGGCATTTTTGCCCAAAAACTGTCGCGCGACACCGATTTTCGCGCCACGCAAACCGTTTTTGTCCAAAAATTTCGTGTAATCCTTTGCGCCTTTCGTGCTTTGCGAAGTTATCGCGTCGGTTTTGTCCGCGCCGACCAAAACACTTAAAAGAATCGCTGCGTCCGTGACGGTTCGCGCCATCGGTCCCGCCGTATCTTGAGAATGCGCAATCGGAATCACGCCCGAACGCGAAACAAGTCCGAGCGTCGGTTTAATACCGACCAGACCGCATCTGACCGACGGGCAAATAATCGAGCCGTTTGTCTCCGTGCCGATGCCGACCGCCGCGAGATTGGCAGAAATTGCTGCACCCGTTCCCGCAGAGGAGCCGCACGGATTTTTATCTAAAACGTACGGGTTATTCGTTTGTCCGCCGCGCCCCGACCAGCCGCTGATTGATTTTGTCGAGCGGAAATTTGCCCACTCACTCAAGTTTGTTTTGCCCAAAATAATAGCGCCGGATTTGCGTAATTGCTGAACGAGAAACGCGTCCTGCTTTGGCGTCGGCGCGTTCAAAAGCGCGAGGCTTCCGGCAGTTGTGTGCATTTTATCGGCGGTTTCGATGTTGTCTTTTATCAAAACCGGAATGCCGTGCAGCATCCCGCGCACTTTACCTTTTTTGCGCTGCTTGTCCATTTCTTCGGCAATTCGCAAGGCATCTGGATTTGTTTCGATAACCGAGCGTATTTTCGGGTCAATATCTTTAATTCGTTCGAGATATTTTTCGACTAATTGTTTGGCGGAAAGCTCGCCCGATTTCATTTTCGATTGCAGCTCGCCAATGGTTATCTCATTTAATTCCGCGTTTGGCTCAACAAAAGAAGTTTCGGCGGCTTTCGTATTTTTCATAAGGCTCAAAGCGGCGACGCCCGCGGCGCTTGCCTGCAAAAATTCACGGCGATTTTGTTTTTCGGTTTTCATAATTGTCGGAAGATTTCAAAATATTTAATGTGTTTATTAGCTTATAGCGCAATTTTACATTGTTTCGCAAATTCTTTTAACCGGCTTTTTCAAATTTGACCGTTTAGCAGGCGGTTACATTGCCTTCAATAATCTTTTTACCTTTGTCTCCGGCAGGTTTGTTATCGTCCAATAAAATTTAAATAAACCGTCAACACAAGGATTTACTAAAACTTAGTTCGTTTTTCGAGGAAAAATCCTGTATCTTTTTCACTGCTAAAAATGCTAATGTTAAATTGTTTTATAATTGGAGGAAATTTTTTATATGTCTTTAATAATTTGTCCCGAATGTAGTCACGAAGTTTCATCTTCGGCTGCTGCTTGCACAAATTGTGGTCATCCGTTTGTCAAACCGGTAGTGCAGAGAAACGTCGTGGTCAGCGAGGTTGTTGCGCCGCGAGACGATTTTCCGAAGTGGATTTTTATCCCGCTCGGAATTTTCGGTGTCGTGCTTCTGTTTATCTTGCTGGCTTATATGCGCAATAACAACGACGATGCGCAAAATATAAATGTCAAAATCGCTTCGCAGCCTGCGAACAGCTTGGACACGAGAGTCCGCACGGATGCACCGCCGAATCAAATAGTCGTTCCGCCGTCGCAAACCGGACAAGTCGTCGTTCCGCCGTCTTCCGTGCCGGTTCAGGTGCCGCCGTCCACTGTTACAAGCGTCGCGCCGCCCACTGAAACAATCGTGCCGGACAAAGGCACTGTAAATCTGGAAGCGAAAGTCGCTACCAGAACAGGAAGCACTCAGCCGGTCAGAGCGGAAAGATTTTATTTGCTGAACAAGGATTTGGACAGCATTTTAAGCGAAGCGAATATTGACGACGAAACCGGACAAGGTTTGACTAACGCTTTCGGTTTGTCGGTCGTTTCCCCGGACAAATACGGCGATACCAACAAAAAAGCGTTAGCGGCTATCGGCAAACACACGGTTTATAAAACTCAAACCGACGCGAACGGCAAAGCGCAGATGAAAGGCGTAAAACCCGATAGTTATTACTTGTTCGGAATTACGAAAACGCGCACCGGATTTGCCATCTGGAGTTCGCCCGTAACTATCCAAGCCGGAGACAATTCGCTTGTCCTGCCCGCAGCGCAAATGACTGAAATTTCTCAGGAATAATTATATTTTCAAACAAACTAAAAGCGCGGACAAAATAATGTCCGCGCTTTTTTTATTTCTCGAATTCTTACACTTTCCGTTTTAACTGCCATTGCCAGATGTCGCCGTTTTCCGGGTCGTTTAATTTTCTGACAAACTCCATTCCGACTTTTCGCAAAACCCGAACTGATTCGTTTTCTTCCGCTAAAGTGTGCGCTTGAACTGTTTGCACTTGCGAATGTGTAAAAGCAAAGTCAATCAAACCTTGTGCCGCTTCGGTTGCCAGACCTTTTCCGCGATAAGCAGGCGCGACGGCGTAACCGATTTCAACCGTTCCCGCGTCATCGGGTTTGCCTTTGAAACCACCGTTGCCGACGAGTTTGCGGTCAGCCGTGTGAACGAAAAAATACATCCACCAACTTGCCGCATCGGGATTGTTTTTGAGAAATTCCCGGCTATATGAAATAACTTCGGGAAAAACGAGCCAGCCGTCGGCAAATTCAACGTCGAGCATTTCACCGAGTTCGTTTTTGTTTCGCTCGAAGGCTTCAAAATGTTCGAGTTCTATCGAAATCAAATTTAATCGTTCGGTTTTAATCATTTTAATAAGTGATAAGTGCTAAACGGTAAGTGGTAAGTTTTAATCTTTCACTTACCACTTAGCACTTACCGTTTACCATTTTATTTGATTTGTCCCAAAAGCTCGCGCACGGCAGTTTGCAATTGCGTGTCCTGACCGGTAAAAGTTTCGCCGATTGGACGGGTAACTGCAACGTCGACGGGGCGCGGATTGAGTTCCAGATTTTTGCCGTTGTTGTCCGTAACTCTGACAAACGGAATGCGAAAAGTCGTGCCGTCGAAAAGCTGGACGTTTGATGTAAAAATAATCCATCCGGCGGTCGGCTCGCCGACGACTTTTCCGAGTTTTAAAGTGCGATAACCTTCGGTAAAATCTTCCGCGTCGGACAGCGAATGTTGATTGGTAACGAGAATCGTCGGGCGTTCCAAAGAACGCTGACCGAGCGAGGAGCGCGCCGGAGTCGTCCATTGGTCGCGCTGCTGGAATGTCAAATAACCGCGGCGCGATAAAACGTCAATCGCATACGGATTGATAAAACCGCCGTTGTTATTGCGAATGTCAATAACCACGCCGTCTTTGTTTTCGTTTTCGGCGTCCAAATCCACATAAAGCTGCGACAGCGAATTTTGCGACATATCCTGCAAATGGACGTAACCGAGCCGATTGTTGCTGATTTTTGCAACGTAAGCTCGATTGTCTTCAACCCATTGGCGATAAAGCAAATTCTTTTCCGCGCCCGTACTGATTGGCTTTAAAACGACTTCACGTTTGTTTGCGCCGACAGCCGAAGATGAAAAATTTAAAACCGTGCGACGTCCGACTTTGTTTTCCAAAATTTCGTCTAAATTCGTCGTGCGGTCAATCTTTACGCCATCAACGCTTAATAAATAATCGCCGACTTTAATAGTCTGTACGACTGCCGCCGGAGTTAAAGCAATGATTTCCGTAACCTTTAAACGCCCGTTTATTTCGTATTCACGGCGGTCAAATCTGAGTCCGAGTTTTCCGATTGGCACGGCTTGCGTCGCCGGATTATTCGGCGCGCTGACGCCCAAATGCGAGGCGTTGAGTTCGCCGACCATCAGCGACATCAAACGGCGAACTTCGTCACCGGTTCTTGCACCCGCAATCAAAGGCTCGTAAGTTTGGTGAACAGCGTTCCAATCCGCGCCGTTAAATTTTTCGTCAAAAAAGTTATCGCGCATAAAACGCCAGCCTTGGTTGAAAACTTCCAGCTTTTCCTGCGCGAAATTTACATTCATATCGAGGCTCAAAGCAAGCGGACGAACTTCGCGTCTATCCAAACTAACGACATTGATGCGTCCGTTTTCGAGATAAAAAACTTCCTTTGAGTCGGGCGAAAATTGCGCGTCGGATTTAGGATTCGGCGTCGAAGTCAATTGTTTAGCCGAAGAATCGGTCGCCAATTCTTCGAGCGGAAGCAGATATAAATTAAATTGACCTTCGCTGGACGCCAAAACAAGAACATTTTTTCCGTCCGGCGAAATCACCTGGCTTCCGACATCGACGCCCGTCTGCAAAAGGCTCAAACGGCGGCGAATATCTTCAAAAACAATCGCGGGTGATTTGTCTTCATCCGTTTTCCCTTCTCCGACCAACGACGAAGGTGAAAGCGGCGAATTGTTCGGCGTTGCATTAGGACTCGGTGTTGCATTTGGACTCGGCGAAACACCCGGACTCGGCGCGACGTTCGGTGTCGGCGTAGTATTTGGATTCGGCGGGGCGTTTGGCGCAGGCGGCGATTTTTGTTTCGGGTTTTCTTCTTTGAAAAGGTCACGGAACTGGTCTTCGCGGAATTTCGGCGTGCGCAACTTTAAATCAATTCTGGCGAGCGAGCCTTCTTCGGTGCGCTGGCTTGTATCGAACAAAATAAACGTGCCGTCGGGACTCCACGAAAGCGAGCTGCTGTTTGAATTAGCGAGAAAACTAATCGGACGCGCGTTTCCGGTCGTAACCGGAACGACGCTGACATTGGTGTAAGAACGGGTTTCCGGCGCGCCCGTTAAAAACGCTAGCCAGCGGCTGTCGGGCGACCAGACAAAATTTCTTTTTCCGACAAACGGCGATTTGTCTATTACTAATTTGCCGACTTCGCGTTCTTGTTTTGTGTTTAAATCATAAACAAACAACTGACGGGAATTGCGTATAAAAGCCAGATATTTTCCGTCGGGTGAAAAAACGGGCGATACATCGTCGCCGTTTTTCGTAACCGGCGATTCGGTTTCGGTTGCAAAATCAAATTGATAAATCAACATTTTGCCGTCGCGTTCGGAAACGTAAGCGATTTTTCGGCTGTCTGTTGACCAGGCGGCAAACGATTCGGGCGCAGCGGTTTTTGTAATACGAATTGCTTCGCCGCCGTCTTTTGCCGATGCCGCATAAATTTCACCGTGCGCGACGACCGCAACTTTTTTACCGTCGGGCGACAAGGCGAATTCACGGATTTGCGTCGAAAGATTGATTCGGTCGGAAAGCGGACTCGCCGCCGTTCCGCGCAGCGTAATTGGAACTTCACTGGCTTTTCCCTCCGTATTCATTTGCCAGATTTTAAAATTTCGCTCGAAAACAATCTGCTTACCGTCGTAAGAAATGTTCGCCCACAAAACGCGTCCGTCGGTGAAATTGGTCAATTGTTTAGCTTGACCTTTGAGCGGCTGCGTCCAGATGTTTTGAGCGCCGCCGCGGTCGGAAACAAAATAAATCCGCGAGCCGTCGGCGCTCCACATTGTCCAAAGTTGTTTTGCGCCGCCTTGCGTAACTTGTTCATAAGCATCGCCGCGTTTGAGCCAAATTTCGCTTTCGTCGATATGACTGCGACCCTTGCGCCACCATTGACCGTTGCTGATGCCCCGCGCCGAAAACGCAAAAGAATTTCCGTCGGGCGAAGGCGCGGATTCAAATTCATTCGTGTAACGGTCGGAACTTAACGCCATCGGCGTTCCGCCGTTTGCCGAAACGCGAAAAATGTCGCTCATTCCTGAAATATCTTTGCTCGTCGAAGAAAAATAAAGCCAGTTTCCGTCGCGCGACCAGGCGTCGAGTTGCTCGCTCGCGTCATCAAAAGTTATTCTCGACAAATCGCCGGTTTCCAGATTGACGACATAAACGTCGCCGTTTCCCGTTCGCGTCGAAGTAAACGCCAGCCGCCGTCCGTCAGGCGAATACATCGGACGCGCTTCGGTTGCCGGATGAGAAACAAGCAACTGCGCCGTTCCGCCACCAGCCGGAACAGTCCAAACATCTCCGCCCGAAACAAAAGCGATTTCCCGGCGGTCAGGCGAAATCGCCGGTTCGGTCAAATAAGCGGTAGATTTCTGCGCCGTCATCGAAAAAGCGGTCGAGGCAATGAAAAAAACAGTAAGAAACAAAACGAAGGCATTTTTTTTTCGCAGCATATTCGGAGATTCCTCTAAACTGATTTTGGTAAAAATTGAAAGCAAATTTTTTACGCAAGGCGAGCAGATTTTGTTGCAGATAATAGATATTTTCGGTTGGAGCGTTTCTTTAGCACCGCATTTGGCATTGGTCGCGTCATCGCCAATGTTCTGAGAACGCCGCTTCTCTCGGATAAAGTCCGCGAAGGCTTAAACCTTGATGTTCTAAAATCCGTTTATCGCATCAGCAACGTCAATTCTTTAAAGAACCCCGATTACTGATGGCGGTTCTGAAGTTTTCAATTTCATCGACGAATAAATAAAGCGTTTTGATTTTCGTTTCGATGCCGTAAAACCCGTGCAGAACTGTTTCATCCTTCAAAACTATTTTCAAATTATGTTGTTCGAGTTTGCTCAAAAGCGCTAGTTTGCCCGTTCCTTTTTGCTTTTCAAACGGCGCGGAAGTGTTCTCAATCCTTTCAATATTTTCCAAATCAATGACCGCGTCGCCGAAAATTCCGTAGCGTAAAAAAACCTTGTCGCCGGCAACTTCAATCGGTCTCTGAAGAACCGCTTTGAGATGAGCGAAAAGCTGAAAAAGAAAATAGACGCTGATGATTGTCAGTATCCAGGCAAAAATTTCGCTCCGCAGCGCAATCAAAATGTGCGCCGCCAAAGTTTCGACCGCGACTATAAAAATAACAACCGACAATAAAGCCACGACTCCGCTTTTTTTGTGATAGGTGAAAGTATTTTCGCCGCGCTTTGCCTTCCAACTGATGAGGGCGTAATAAAACACGGCAATTTCAAACGTCAAAGCATTTGCCGCGAGCGCTAGCGGAAATTCTTGAGCCAAAGTCTTCCGCAAAATTTCTAAAACATCGCCGCTTTTTTGATTCAGCGATTGGTAAGTTTTGCGCGATTTGTAAAATATAAAACCGGCATAACCTAAACTTCCCAATTCTAAGACAGGAAACGCAAAAAGCTTCGTCCACCCGAGAAAATTTCGGTTACCAGCGGGCAAAATAAACGACGCGAAGATTATTCCGAAAATAAATAATCCCATCGCCGTCAACTTTGAAATTTTGGTTTTTCTAATGAAAAAAAGATATGCCAGAGGAAGCGTCAATGTTAAATCAATCGTAATCGCCGTCGCAAATTCGGGATGAACCAAAATTATCGAACTTCGCGCAACGGCAAATGAAAGGGCAACGATGGACAATAAAATGCCGACTTTCAAAATATTTGTCGCGTCAAAAATGTTGTTCAAATTCATAGTTCAAATCAATGTTTGAATTATTCACGCTGCGCGATTGGCGCTTTTATTTTGAAGCGGCAAAAATCAAGACACCGATTTTTATCAGTTAATTGCCGGTTTATCGGCATCGGCAAATTTTACTTTTGAATTTCTTTTATACGTGCGATAAGTCGAGTAACCTTCTTTCGCTAAACCCAAAATCGAGACGCGATTGTCGAACATAAGTTTCAACCACGCGCGTTTGTTCATTTGCGGAAAGTAAATTCCGCGAAAGAAAAATCTGGCGACCAGGTGTCCGATGCGATATTCGAGCGGTTTGTCGGCGATGGCGGCGAGCGCTTCGGCGTTGCGTTCGGGGCTGTAGCTTGATGACCAGGCGTGTATGACTTCGTGTCTGGCTTCTTCAATAGTCATTTTGGCGGGCTTGTGCGCCATGACGAATTGGGCGAATTCGAGCCAGTGTTTCGGACGGGTTAAGCGTCCCGCTTTTTCCAGCCGCGTGTAAAGCGGAGTTGCCGGAAACGGCGTCAATTGACCGAAAACCGGCAAGCCCGGCTGCCAACTGTTGACCTGTTCGAGAGTTCTGTCCGCCACGCCCGTCGTGTCATTGTCCATACCGAAAATAAACGACGTGATTGCATAGATATTGCGTCGGGCAAGACCTTCAAGCACGTCTTTATAATCGCTCGGTTTTGAGAAATTTTTATTGACATCCGCCATATTCTGCGGGTCAATCGATTCCATTCCGATAAAAATCCATTTGCCGCCCGAATCGGCAATCAAATCGACCAGTTCTTCGTCTTTCAGAAGATTCGCGCTGATTTGCGCGACCCACGGCAATTGCGCTCCGGCGGCGATAACATCGCGTAATAATGATTTTAGACGCTTTTTGTTGATGGCGAGATTGTCGTCAATGAAAAAAACGGCGATTTGTCCGCGCTCGTTTTTGCCGCGTTCTTTTAATCGCAGAAGTTCCTCGACGACGCTTTCATTGGTGCGGAAGCGAATCGAATCGCCGAAAAATCCGGTGACCGTGCAGAATTCACAGCCATAAGGACAGCCACGTCCGGTCTCAATCGGCACGACGAAAAATTTCCCCCAACCCGCGCCCATTTTCGACAAAGTAGATTGAAGAAATTTCGGCACAAGGCTGAATTGTTCTAAATCCAGAGTTTCCCAGGGAATATGCGGGTAAGGCTGTAAAGACGGCTTTACGTCGTTGCCTTTGGCGTCAACTTCCGGCTGATAAACGTCCTTTAATTCACCGCGCGCCGCGTCTTCGACGATTAAATGCCAGGTGCTGTCCGCTTCGCCGAGCGCAATCGCGTCGGCGTGACGCTTTCCGCCGTCGCGCCCCAAGGCTTCGTCCGGGCATTCGGTAACGTGCGGTCCGCCCATCACGACTTTGATTCCCGCATCGCGCAGAGAGTCAGCAACTTGATAAGCGCGCGCCACCATTCTGGTCATCGCGCCGATGCCGACCAGACCGATGTTTTCTTCTTTGCAATAGCGCACGAGTTCTTCTCTCGACATCGCTTTGGCATTGCCGTCAATCAAGATGACTTCGTGTTCTTTCGGCGTCAATGATTGCAGCAGAAACATCCACAAATGCGGCATAAAATTGCGCGTTACGCCGTTGTCGGGGTTATAAAGCAGTATTTTCATAATTTTGAAACTTGCCGGGGAAAGCTATTGATAATTGATAACGATTTGGGAACTGACAAACTTAAAAACCTGCTCGTTCCGTGTTAGCAAGAGACTGTTCGCTATCTAATGCATACATTAAAAATGGCGGTTAGAAATAATTTTCTTTTCAACTTGAAACAAGTTTATGTCATACAGCACACATATTGCAAACATAATGCGACTACAACGACACAGCGAAAAAGTAATTTGAGAATCATTCAAATTACTTACGCGTTCTAAAACCACGCTTTTCCGGCAAATGAAAAACTGTCGTGATGATTGAAAATTATGCTAAAATTCAGAAACTGTTGAATAATCGGAGGTATTCGGCGATGACGGCGGAAGACAAAAACAAAGTTTGGAGATTCGGTTCGGTTTTTACCGTCAGTGTCTGGTGTTTCGCATTATTCGGCTGCGAAGTCGGCGCAATCGAACAGTCTTCGTCAAATGTCAATTCGAATACCGCGTTTAATAAATCACAGCGTCTAAACTTTGTCGCTTCAAACTCGACATTAAACGAATCGAATTCAAACTCGACATCGAATAATATAAATAACGCGGTCAATGAAAATATAAACTCTTCGGCAACCACTGAAATTTCTGAAAATACTGAAACTTCCGAAATCTCTCAACCGGCTCCGACTCAAACCAATTCGGCAAAAAAATTTCCGACAAATTCTCAATTCGATTCCGCCGCCGTGCAGAATCAAATTTTAGCGAGAAATCTCGCCTGGACTTTTGGCGGGAAAACTCAAACCGGCTGGTATATTTACAAGCCTTTGATTTGCCAAACGATAGGCGTTGAAATTGGTATTAGCGACAAAGATTTCGCCGGAACTTTGTCTAGCTGGCAATGGAAGAACGGGCTTCCTGCGAGCGGAATTTTAGATGTGGTAACGCTGACATTCTTCGTTACCAAATGGCAGGCAAATCGTTTGAAAATTCGCGGTTACGCTTCGCCGAATGAATTGCTGACCGCGCCGATTATTGATTTTTACGACGTTTCGCGCCCCGACGAGCTTCGTCAGGTCGAGCGCGATACTTACGTCGCGTATAAAAAATTAGTCGCCGCGGCGATTGCCGATAAATCTCTGAATTTGCAAAACAAAGAGCGGGACGAACTCGCGCCGTCCGAAAACTTCCTGAAAATCGTTTCGGCTTTTCGTTCCAGAGATTATCAGGAAAAATTACGCAGAGAATCGCCGAATTCGGGACGCGCCGGACTTGCCGTCGGCAACAGTCCGCATTTTACCGGACGCGCGCTCGACGTTTATGTCGGCGGCGAGCCCGTCATCACGAAAGACGAAAACCGCGCCGTTCAGGTCAACACGAAAGTTTATCTCTGGCTGGTCAAAAACGCCGGACGATTCGGCTTCAAACCGTATTTTTACGAACCCTGGCACTGGGAATACGCGCCGGATTAAAAAATCGAAATTTCAAACTAAACCGCGTATATTTTCAACTTAAATTCATCGTTTGAAGTATAGACTTCGACGCGCTGACCGGAAAACTGACTGGAGTTGCGAATTATCATCGGCAAACCGCCCTGCGGGACGTTTGTTCCGTATTCGCGCTTGCGGAAAATGGCGGCAATCTGCGGGTTCAGGCGCTGCGTAATGCCGTAGCGAATCGCTCGCGAAGCGGGCGGAACAAAACCGTTGGTGCGGCGCGGGTTAATGATTTCAATCGCGTTATCGAAAATCGAAATTCTCGTCGGAATGTCGCGCAGTGCCAAATCGCGGTGCATTAAACTGTTGGCGACGGCTTCCCGCACCGAATAAAGATGATAATTTCCGCGCGCCTGAATTGGCGAATTTCCGTTCGACGCGGCTTTTTTCGGTTTGAATTTGAGCAAATCGCAGTAGCGATTAATAAATTCCAGCGACGATTCGTAAAGCGTCAGAAGATTTCCGCTCAACTCGATTTTTTCCACAGTTTGCGCGTCGCCGTTCGCGCCCGAATAACGAATCGCCGTTACTTTCGACTGCGGCAAAAACTCCGTGACCTTTTCGTTTTTTCCGAACAGCAAAACGGCGGCAATCGTCGGCATAAATTCGTCGGCGTTGCCAATGGCGAGCAGCAAATCCTTTTTCAAAAAATCGGCGGTCTGGTAAAAATTTTTGCCCAGCACCTCGTCTCCGAAAGCGCCCGCAAAGCTCCACAAAAGCGCGTCGTCAAAATCTTCTTCGGCAGCGTTTTGAAGCGGAATGTTTTCATAGACGAGCGGGCGAACTTCGTCGAGCCAATCGGACAAATCGCCGCGCGCGACCTCGATTTTTTCCGCGCCGATGCGCAGATAAAATCTGCCGTCTTTCGTGCGATACGGACGGCGTTTGCCTTCCACGTCGAGAACGACGATGTGCCGCCCGTCATTGAACGAAATGCAGTCAATCAGCGGCAGCAGCGACGGATAAATTTCTTCGCGGCAGATGCGCACGAGTTCCTTCTGCACTTCTTCGGGGTTGCGCAAACCTTCGACGTGCAGTTGGTCGGTGATGCCGAAAATCATCGTGCCGCCGTCAGTATTGGCGAGCGCGACGATTCCTTTAGCGATTTTTTCCGGGTTCGAGAGTTTTACTTTGAGTTCGAGATACGTGTCTTCGCCGCCGCGAATCAGGCGCAGCAGTTCGGTGCGCGTCGTCTGCTGCGCGGGCTGGTTCAAGACGTATTCTTGAAAAGAGCGGTTGTTTGACGTTTCAAACTTTTGAGTATTGCGAAATTTTCTGCGCGGCATTACTTCGGGCGCGATAATTTATGTCTGGACGGCACGCGCTTTCTAAAACCGCCCGAATGAGTCATTTGCCGAAAACTCATTGCTGGAATTTGAAACTTTCAACCGTATTAATTGAAACATTTATGCGCGGAAAAGTAAAAGAAACGCCGGAATGCGCGATTTTATTTGCGCTTTCCGCATTTTTTGCGCAAAATAATCGCGTTCTCTCTATTCAAAAAACGCGAAACAACTCGAAACGTGGAACGTGAAGTCGTTACAGCTTACGTCGGACTTGGCTCGAATCTGGGCGACAGAGCGGGCAATTTGCTGCTCGCCGCGCGCGGTTTGATGGAAGCGAGTTTTTTCGTCAACAAACTTTCCGCCGTCTATGAAACCGAACCCGTCGATTTGGAAAACGCCCAAGAACATCCGAAGTATCTGAATATGGTCGCGGAGATTTTCGTGACCAGCGTTTCGCCGTCGCAGATGCTGGCGCGAATGCTCAGAATCGAATATCTGCTCGGGCGCAAGGATAAAAATTTGAAAAAGCCGCGAACGGTCGATTTGGATTTGCTCCTGTTCGGAAATTTTCAGCTTTACACCGAGTTTTTAACGCTGCCGCATCCACGAATGCACGAGCGCAAATTCGTTCTTGTGCCGCTCGCCGAAATCGCGCCGCACTTTGTTCATCCCGTGCAAAACCAAACGATTCGAGAGCTTCTGCAAATCTTAAAGGACGACTCGGAGGTTGTGCGCTGGAATCCGAATCAACGGTTAATTGATAATGGATAGTGGATAATGTTTCTGCTTTGTAGTATTTTTCACTAACTATTATCAGTTATCCGTTATCAGTTAAACTTATGGCATATCTGCAACCCGACAAACCTGAAAAAGTTTATGTTCCTGCGCTGCGGGTGGCAAAGGAAAAAGGTGAAAAGCTCGTTTGCCTGACGGCGTATGATTATCCGACGGCGCGCATCGTCGACGAAGCAGGCGCGGAAATCATTCTCGTCGGCGACAGTATGGGCAACGTCATTCACGGTTACGGCAACACGATTCCCGTCACTCTGGACGAAATTTTATCAGCCGTCAAAGCCGTCAATCGCGGCTCGAACCGGGCGCTGCTCGTCGCCGATATGCCTTACGGAAGCTATCACACGGGCGAAAACACAACCGTGCGCAACGCGCTGACGCTGCTCAAAGACGGCGGCGCGGAAGCGATAAAGCTCGAAGGCGGGCGCAACCGCGTCGGCTTGGTTAAAAGATTGGTCGACGAAGAAATTCCCGTGATGGCGCACATCGGTTTGACGCCGCAATCGGTTCACAAACTCGGCGGTTACGCCGTTCAGGGTAAAACGAGCGAAGACGCGCAGCGTTTGATTGAAGACGCGAAAATGCTTGAAGAAGCAGGCGCGTTTGCGATAGTTTTAGAACTCGTGCCGCGCGAGATCGCCGCGATAATTACAAGGGAATTGAAAATTTCGACGATCGGCATCGGCGCGGGAACCGAATGCGATATTCAGGTTCTGGTGCTGCACGATTTAGTCGGTTTGAGTTTCGGCAGGCTTCCGCGCTTCGTGCGCCAATACGCGAACATCCGCGAAGTGATGACCGAAGCCGTTCAGAATTGGATGGAAGACGTAAAAAGCGGCAATTACCCGAACGATAAGGAATCCTACGGTTTGCCGAAAGATTTCGATAAGGAAAGCCTCAAAAGTAAAGTTTCTTAGTTTATGGAAATTATCAATCGCCGCGCGCGAATGGCGTCACTGACGCGAAAACTGCGGCGCGAAAATAAAACCGTCGGGTTCGTGCCGACGATGGGCGCGCTGCACGAAGGACATCTGAAACTCGTCGAAGAAGCCAGACAAATGTGCGATGTCGTGATTGTTTCGATTTTCGTTAATCCGTCGCAATTCAGCGAAAGTTACGATTTTGAAAAATATCCGCGCGATCTAACGAGCGACGCCGCGATTTTAAGCGAGTATCAAGTCGATTATATTTTCGCGCCGGGCAGAGAAGAAATTTACGCCGAAAATTTTGCAACCTATGTCACGGTCGAAGATTTGTCGGAAAAACTCGAAGGCGCGTCGCGTCCCGGACATTTTCGCGGCGTAGCGACCATCGTGACGATTCTCTTTAACACGATTCGTCCCGATTACGCTTTTTTCGGGCAAAAGGACGCGCAGCAAGTCGCCGTCATCAAACGCCTGACGCAGGATTTAGGGTTTGAAACGGAAATCGTCGTCGTTCGCACCGTCCGCGAAGAATCGGGCTTGGCGATGTCTTCGCGCAACGCACTTTTAAGCGCGGAAGAGAGACGCGCCGCCGCCATCATTTATCAAGGCTTGCGCGAAGCGAAAATCGCCGCCAAAGCCGGCGAGCGCGGCGCGGCGCGATTGACGGAAATCGTGCGCGCCAAGATTGAGACCGAACCGCTCGCGCGAATCGATTACGTCGCGCTGGTCGATGACGAAACGCTCGCGCCCGTCGATAAAATCGGCGAAAATGCCGTTTTACTGGCGGTTGCTGTGCGGTTTGGCAAAACTCGCCTGATTGACAACACGGTTATCAATCGCAAACCGTGAAGTTTACGCCGAAAAGCAGTAATCGGCGACAAATCCGCATCTAAATTAACGAATTGCCGATACTCGGCATTCGCAAAAATATGAGAAGCATTAAATCAGTTTTGACGATTTTAAGTTTTGTATTCGCATTTTCGCTCGCGGTTTCGGCGCAGGCTTTGAATTTAACATCGCTCGACGGCGAAAAAATCAACGTTCAGGGGCAAAAAGGAAAAGTCGTCGTCCTGGCAATCGGCGCAAGCTGGCTGCCGCTCTCGCATCAGCAAGCCGTTTTTGCCAATAAACTGGCGAAAAAATATGCCGGACGCGATGTCTTGATTTATTTTATCGCTACCGATTCGGCAGCGGCAAAATCGAGGAATTACGCCGACGATGAAACGATTCGCAAATTTGGCTTAAACAACAAGCTAAACATGCCGATTCTGCGTGATTCAGACGGCTTGTTGACGATGAAAAAATTCAGTATCGACCAGCTTCCCGCATTTGTTATTTTGGACAAAGACGGAAAACCGGCAACCGAATCTTACGCGGGCATCGACCCGAAAACTGACATTACCGTTACAATTTCGAAGGAAATTGATAAAATCTTGTAAGTTTAATTCAAACGGTATAAATAGAAAAAAACAGGATGATTTGTCCTGTTTTTTCTATTTAAATTTGTTCAGCAAATTATAAACCAGATTTATCGGCAAGCCGACGACGTTCCAGTAATCGCCCCTGATTTCTTCGATAAACAGCGCGGCTTGCGCCTGCACGGCATACGCTCCGGCTTTGTCGAGCGGTTCGCCCTTTTCGACCAAGAAATCGATTTCCGAATCATTTAATACAGCAAATTTGACGCGCGTTTTTTGCAAACTTACTCGAGTTTCGTATTTGTTTTCCGAAACATTTATTAAAGCGACGCCGGTCAAAACTTCGTGCCAATTTCCCGAAAGCAATCGAAGCATTCGGCGCGCGTCTTCAAAATCTTTCGGCTTTCCGATGATTTGATTATCGATGACGACAATCGTATCGGCGCCTAAAACCAAAGCGTTTTTGTGCTTTGCCGCAATTGTTTCGGCTTTTGTTTGCGCCAATCTCCGCACGTAATCTTCCGGTTTTTCGCCCGTGATTTCAGTTTCGTCCACGTCAGCGACTTCTTTTTCAAATTTCCAGCCGACTGCCGTTAAAATTTCGGCGCGGCGCGGACTTCCCGAAGCTAAAATCAATTTCGGCAGCTCGAACATTCGATATTCAACATTTAACATTTATCGATTATCAATTATCATTTGTTTAATGTTAAATGCCGAACAGTAAATGATATGGAAGACCTTTTTCGCGCATTGCCGAAACTGCTCAGGGAATTTGAAGACACGACGGAAATCCGCGAAGCCGTCGCCCTTGCCGCGTGGCGCAAAGTCGCCGGCGAGAGTTTGTGCGAACACGCCGTTCCCTTTCGGCTTTTTAACAAGCATTTGATTGTCGCAGTGGCAAACAATACCTGGAAAAAGCATCTCGAATATCTGAGCGGACAGATGATTTTCAAATTGAATTCGGTTCTCGGGCAAGCGGTCGTGACGTTTATCGAGTTTCGCGTCGACGAAGCGGCGGTTTTAGAAGAACGCGCCAAAAATAAAATCTCGACTTCGACGCCCGAAGAATTGGAAGAAATCGCTCTCGAAGAAGTTACGCCGAAGATGCGCGACGCGGCGGACGCCATCAAAGACGATAATCTGCGCTACCAATTTCTGCTCGCCGCCGGCAGCTGTCTGGCACGAAAGAAAAAGATGAAATCGAAACCGGAGACAAAACCGGAATGAGGAAATAGGAACGATGACTGATTACTTAAAGAATCAGCATTCATCGTTTATCATTTCAAAAATATGGACGTTAAAAACATCGCCAAACTCGCGCATCTCGAAATTACTGAAGAAGAAGTCGCGCTTTACACGCCGCAGATGGCTGACATCGTGGCGTATGTCGAACAGTTGGACGAACTCGACACGGAAACGGTCGAAGCATCAATCGGCGGTTTGACCAAAGAAGGCGAAGCCACGCAAACGATGCGCGACGACACGCCGCACGCATCTCTCGGACAGGAACTCGCGCTTGACCAGGCTCCGGCGGCGGTCGCCGGACATTTTCGCGTGCCGAAAGTTTTATGAGTTCAACATTCAAAGTTCAAAATTTAAAGTTCAGGAATATTTTTCTTTACTGCTTGCTGCTTACCGTTTGCTGCTCATTGAATTGCGGTATTCGGAATGTCGAAAAGCCGGAATGCGCGGAGACGCGCGATGCGGTCAAAAAATTTTATTCGTTTCATTTCGGAAACGATATGAAGCCGACAAAAGAGAATTTGCAGCTGCGCGAAAAGTATTTGACCGATGAATTAAAACAGAAACTCGCTGCGGGGAACGACGGCAAAACAGATTATTTTACCGCGACGGACGATTATCCGAAAGCATTTCGCGTCGCCGGTTGCGCGGCGGAAAACGAAAACAAAACTATTACCGAGGTTTTGCTTTTTTGGAAAGACGATAAGCGGAGCGAACAGCGCGAAATCAAAGTCGAAAGCGTCAAACAGAATAATAATTGGTTAATCAATCAAGTAGGAAATTAATTTTAATCGACAGATTTACGCGGACAGAGACATAATTTTTTCTTTTACTTTTTTTATGAGCATTCGTACGGAAATTGGAAAAACTTTAGATAACGCCGAGAAATTAAATGAAACGCTCAATTCGTTTCTGAAGATTGAACGCGATTACGCTTTGCACCGCGCCGAGGAAATCGAAAATTCCTCGGCTGAAAACCAAACTCTGCGCGGCGCGGCAATCGCCGTTAAAGACAATATCTGCACAAAGTTTTCGCAAACTTCGTGCGGCTCGCGGATTTTGGACGGTTACAAGCCGCAATATAACGCGACAGCCGTCGAAAAACTGCTCGGCGCGGGCGCGGTTATCGTCGGCAAAACGAATATGGACGAATTTGCAATGGGTTCGTCAAACGAAAATTCGGCTTACGGCGCGGTGAAAAATCCCTGGGATTTAACGCGAGTTCCGGGCGGCAGTTCCGGCGGCTCGGCAGTGGCGGTCGCCTCGGGCGTGGTTCGGGCGGCTTTGGGTTCGGAAACTGGCGGCTCGGTGCGCCAACCGGCTTCGTTTTGCGGAATCGTCGGATTCAAACCGACTTACGGCAGAATTTCGCGCTTCGGTCTCGTCGCTTTTGCTTCCTCGTTAGACCAAATCGGCATTTTCGGACAAACATCGAAAGATGTCGCCGACGTTTTGCAAGTCGTTGCGGGTCGCGATAAAAACGACGTGACGACGGCGGATGTTCGTGTTCCTGATTATTCCGAAGTAATCGAAAAAGACATCAAAGGCAGACGAATCGGTGTGCCGCAGGCGCTTTTCGGTGTAGGACTCGACGCGGAAGTTAAGGAATCGGTGGAAAACGCGATTGAAAATTATCGAAGTTTGGGCGCGGAAATCGTCGATATTGAATTGCCGAACGCGAAATACTCAATCGCGGTTTATTACATTCTGGCGACGGCTGAGGCTTCATCCAACTTAGCGCGATTCGACGGCGTGCGTTACGGCTTTCGCGCCGAAGACGCGAGCGGTTTGCGCGAAATGTACTTTAAAACACGCGAAGAAGGTTTCGGCACGGAAGTCAAACGCCGCATAATGCTCGGAACTTATGTTTTGTCGAGCGGTTATTACGACGCTTATTACACGAAAGCACAAAAGGCGCGGACGCTTCTCAAACAGGATTACGTCGAAGCTTTCGGAAAATGCGACGCGATTTTAACGCCGACCGCGCCGACGACGGCTTTTAAAATCGGCGAAAAGTCCGACGACCCGCTGGCGATGTATTTAAGCGATGTCTATACGGCTTCGGCAAATCTGGCGGGCATTCCCGGCATTTCGGTTCCTTGCGGTCTGTCAAGCGAAAATCTGCCGATTGGTTTGCAGTTAGTCGGAAATTTCTGGACGGAAGACGTTTTGCTGAATCTGGCAAACATTTACGAGAATGCGTTTCCGCTCGGCGCGGAAGCTAAATTACGAATTACGAATTAACAATTACGAATGGAAATTAGATGTTTCGCAATTCGTAATTCGTAATTGATTTTCATTTAGCAAGTCGCAGGCGAGAAAATTCGGCGTTCGGCGCGGGCGGCAAAACAGTCTGCTTCGGAATAATGTTTTCCCAGCGCGTTTTGTCTTCGAGCAGTCTTTCCGCTTCTTCGACCGGAACGGGGCGCGAGAAAAGGTAGCCTTGACCGTATTCGCAGCCGAGAATGCGAAGCTGGTGAAGCTGGTGAATCGTTTCGATGCCTTCGGCGATAACGTCTAAGCCGAGAGTTTTTGCCAGCGCAATCACCGTGCGGACGATTTCGCCGTTTTCGCTGCCGTCTTCCATCGTGCTGACGAATGAGCGGTCGACTTTTAGAGTGTTTATCGGGAAACGGTGCAGATAACTCAAAGAAGAATAACCCGTCCCGAAGTCGTCAATCGAAAGCTGAACGCCGAGTTCACGAATTTGTTTGAGCATTAAAATAACGCCTTCGGCATTTTCCATAACCGCGCTTTCGGTCAATTCCAGTTTCAAGTTTTTCGGGTTAATCTCAGTTTCTTTAATGATTGACTCGATTTGTTTGACTAAATCTTTTTGAGCGAAATGTTTGCCCGAAAGATTGACGCTGACGACCAAATCTTTGTTGAATTGGGATTTGCGCTGCCATTCGACCATCTGGCGGCACGAAGTCCGCAAAACCCACAGGGAGAGCGGGATAATCAAGCCGGTTTCTTCGCAGACGGGAATAAATTCGCCGGGCGGAACGAGTCCGCGCTGCGGGTGATTCCAGCGAATCAAGGATTCAAAGCCGAATAATCTCATCGAGTTTAAATCCACTATCGGCTGGTAATACATACATAACTCGTCGCGTTCGAGCGCCGACCGCAAATCGGTTTCGATTTGCAGCAGAGTGACGGCGCGGGTGTGCATTTTCTGGTCGAAAATTACATAATCCTTTTTTGCATCCTTGGCATGATACATCGCTATATCGGCATCGCGCAGAATGTTTTCCGCCGCTTCGTAATCGGCATTTCCCATTGCGATGCCGACGCTGAAGCTCGTAAAAACCTGTCTGCCGTTTAAGGTGAAAGGCGCGGAAATTTTAGTTTTGATCAGTTCGGCAAATTCGATGGCGTCTTCGATGCCATTGATATTGTTGAGAATAAAGGCAAATTCGTCGCCGCCGAAGCGCGCCACCAAATCCTTGTCGCGCACGGCGGTCGCCAGCCGTCTGCCGACGTGTAGAATCAGGCGGTCGCCCATCGAATGTCCGAGACTGTCGTTAATGGTCTTAAAGCGGTTGATGTCGAGAAACAGAATGGCGAATTTGAAATTCGGTTTGTGCTTGAGCTTTTCGAGTGAAAAACTGAGCGTTTCCATAAACAAATTGCGGTTCGGCAAATCGGTCAGCGAATCGTGAAACGCCGCGTGCCGGAATTTTTCCTTGCTGTCGCGCAGGGCTTGCCCGATGCGATCCTGCTCGGCGATGTGGTGCTGCAATTCTTCGATGTGCCGTTCGGCTTGTTCGGCGCGGCTCCGTTCGGCTTGTTCGGCTTTGGCGGAAGTCGCTTTAACGTCGTCGACATACCGCCGGTAGGTAAAATAAAAAATACTGAAGACGACAAGCCCGAGCAAAAACACAATCATATTAAATTGACTTTGGGCTTTGACGGCTAAACCGGCGATCAGAGCGGCGGCAATGTACATTACCAGTATATTGAAACATTGCCCAAACCAAACATCCCACATTGCTCGAAGCGGTCTTTCAGACCTCAAAGCCGTATATGTAGAAATACCGATTGAGTTGCACAAAAATTGTGCCGCTGCCATACAAATCAACATTCCGATAAAATTAGTAATAGTTACTTCGGTGATAATATTTTGCGGCGAAGAATAAATCAAACTTATCACCGTTACTGTGAAATAAGTTGAAATTGCGCCGAGTGAAACATTAAATAAAATAGTTTTATTTTCAATGGTGATGCCTTTGTACTTAAATTTAAACGAGGTGTATAAACACTCCAACGCCGCCAGCAAAACTGCGCTTCCACCCCCATAAACAAGTAAAATATAAAAAATCAGTACTTCAGAAACCGTTAAATGAAATTTAGTGCGCGGTATTTGAATGCGGAGGTATAAGCTAAAAAAAATTATAACCGGAGCTAAAATATAAAAAACGAGATCGTGGTTTTCGTTTCTGAAATTCAAAACGGAAACAGCGCAAACACCTATTGCGATAAGCGATAGCACATATAAATAAAGATTAGACAACCAATTGAATTTTGTATTTAGACTATTCATCAGCGTCAGGAAAGATAATTTATCGGAGTGTCGGATGTGGATTTCTGCAACGACCGAAACGCGGTTAATTTTCAGTCATTGTTATTATATGTTAAATCATGTTTATATTTCAACAAAAAAAATTCTGGTTTTTAAGACAATTAATTAGCTCTATGCATACCTAGTAACCAATTATTTTATGTATATTTGATATTCAATTCCTTAAACTGCTGAAATAACACAACTTAATGGAGAAATTTAATATGTTGGGTATTTAGTATTCAGTCTCACAAGAAATCAGAAATGTATTGTTAGTGCCTTCAACCTATTCGTTAAATACCTATGTATAAATAGCTTAGGTGATTTCTGAAAAGTTGAAATCTTTTTGGCACACTGTTTGTAATACTAAATAGCAAGAGAAGCGGAAGGCTTCAAAAATTAAAATAAAAACTTGAGGAGAAAAAAATGAAAGGAATCTTATTGAGCGACTAACTAACAAAATTACAAAACTGTAATCGTAAATGGCAAGAGAAGCGAAAGGCTTCAAAAATTAAAATAAAAACTTGAGGAGAAAAAAAAATGAAAGGAATATTAATGAGCGACTAACTAATAAAATTACAAAAACTGTAATCGTAAATGGCAAAAGAAGCTGAGAGGCTTCTCAAAAATAAAGAACTTGCGGAGGAGAAAAAAAATGAAAGGAATATTAATGAGCGACTAACTAGATTAAAAAAATTTGTCCACACCCTTTATGGACTGAAAATCCCACAAAAACAGTTTCGATGAGCTATCATCGGGACTGTTTTTTATTGTTAAAATTTATTTTGGTAGGACTTAAATACAGCATAAATAATATAGTCGAAGGCTTCCTTTTCGTTCGAATTTCTCTACTCGATATATTCGCTCGTCAGCGGCGCGAGAATGAAAAATTTGAGATCTATTGATTCGCTTTTCAAATCCGTTATCGAAACCGCACAAACCGCCGTCGCCGCCAGCGTCAGCAGCCACAGATACTGATTGACAGGCGAACTGTTGAATAGTTTTTAATAGTCATCCGAATAGATTTGCGAGTAATATCCGGGAAGGTCTAAAACGGATTTTTGAATGCTGAAACGAATGTCTTTTCCAACCTTTGTTAGTATATGTTAAATAATATTTATATTTCAAAAAAAATCGCTTTACTGAAATTTATTTTCTAAAACTCCGGCAAAATAATACGGTCGAAGGTAAATCTTCAATAAAAATGAGATACCGAAAGCATTTGCCTCCGGCATCTCACCATGTAAATTTCAGCACGTCTCTTAAAAAATGCGCGCTTTGTTGTGTTTGATTTACTTCATAGCAGTCGTATTATCTCCAGCGATAAGCGGCGAATTACTACTGAATGTCGTATCGCTCATCAATATTCCGTCGCTCATTAGAATTCCATCACTCATTAAAATTCCGTCGCCCATTAGAATTCCGTCGCTCATCAAGATTCCGCTTCCGAACAAGCTGCTATAGTCGCAGAATAATTTCCCGTCGCTCATTAGAATGCCGTCGCTCATTAGAATTCCGTCGCTCATCAAGATTCCATCGCCCATTAGAATTCCGTCGCTCATTAAGATTCCGTCGCTCATTAAGATTCCGTCGCTCATCAGTATGCCCAGACCATAAATTTTTTGGTAATCGCTGATAAGTTTTGTACTCATTGCATAACCGTTATTCAGAATGATGCCCTGCGACCATTTTACCGTTTGACCGACGATTACCGATTGGGGAATTGGCAGAGTCGTCGTCGTCAGCATCGGAGTTCCGAGCGGAGTCGAGGCGGTTAAATCCTGGCGAACCAATTTGGCGAGACGAACCGCACCTTCGATATTGACTTCGCCCGCGCCCTGCTCCAGATGATTGAAACCGGCAAGCTGCTGCGCGGAATACATCAATATCATTTTAACCATATTCGGCGTCAGATTCGGATTAGCCTGCAGCATCAAGGCAACCGTTCCCGAAACAATCGGTGTCGCCATCGAAGTGCCGGACAGATACATCATTATCCTCGTATCATCGGTCGTCGTGCCGACTTTCAAATCCGGGTTCGCGGCGAGAATGGCGTTTTCCTTTCCGGCGCTCGAGACTAATTTATTGCCCGGAGCGACTAAATCCGGTTTCACCAGATTGTCGTATTTTTTAACTCCGGCGGCGTCTTTATAGTAAGAACGCGTCGGACCGCGTGAACTGTAAGTGGCGATTCCGTCGTCGTTTCTGGCATCCGTGCCGAACGTATTGGTTGCGCCGACCGTGATGACCGAAGGTTCATTGCCCGGCGAGTGAATCGCGCCGTAAATTTTGTTGCCCGCGCTGTCTTTGCCGTTATTTCCGGCGGCGGCGACAACGACGATTCCCGCATCGACGAGTTTGCGAGCCGCGCGACACAACGGATCGTTTTTATAGGTGTCTATTGCCGGAGTTCCGAGACTCAAATTAACGACTTTGATGTTATAAGCCGCGCGATTGTTCAAAATCCAATCCAGACTTTGCAGCAGCGCCGAAGAAGTTCCCGTGCCGTTTGAACCGAGAACGCGAACGTTAATAACCTTCGCGTTATTGGCAATACCGACATAATCCGCCAGTTCACTGCTGCCGGTCGTTCCAGCGGCAAGCCCGGCAACGTGCGAGCCGTGTCCATACGGGTCTTTATTAGTCGATCCGCCGCTTGTTTCTCCGGTAAAATCAATGCTTTTAACAACCCGGTCGGAGGACAAAAGAGTTCCGGTCAGCGATTTATCCACGAAAGATTTATGATTTTCATAAACGCCCGAATCGACGACCGCGATGCCGACGCCCGTGCCGTTCAAATTGCCGTTGCCCGATTGAGCGAGCATCGTCGTCAAGCCGGTCGTCGTGGCAATGTGTCCGAGCAAACTTAATTGACGATTGAGCGAAAGATGTTTCGCGCTGCGAGCGTTGGCGATTTCTTCGACGACGCGTGCCGGAAGCTCGACTTCCAACATATTCAGCGATTTGACCGTGCTTTTGATTTCCACGCCGTTTTTATGCAGCACCGCTAAAAGCTCCGGGTTTTTAATGTCGTCCGACTGCAAAATGACGCTGACTTTTTCACCGGTGTTTTTGCCGTTGATCAATTCGCGCAAATCCGGCGAAATTTTATCGCCGACAAACGAATCGGCGGTCGTATCGTCTTCGGTTTTGACTTCAATTTTCTGAAAACGATTTTTTAGCTGCGTGTCGAGCGCGATTTCCTGATTGTAATCGGTCAAAACTCCAGCGCACAAAACCGGCGTTTTTCCGTCAATCAAAAATTTGCGCAAATTATTCGCTATCGCCGCGCCGAACAACGGATTTTCTTTGGCGAAAGTTGAAATATCTTCGAGATATAAAACGACTTTGCCGTTTGCCCTGCCAACCTGGTCTAAAGCGTTTTGGAAAAGTGTCGCCGCTTCCGCCTGAGTTTTTGAGTCAGCCAGCAAGGAAGCCGTGTCGATTTTCAAAATTCTTTTTCCGCGCAAATTCGCCGGGGTGCCTTCAGCCAACATTTGAACGGCTAAAGTATTGACGACCGACAGCCGTTTCGCCGCGTATTCGTCGATTAAAACCGGATTCTTTTTTGAACCGGAAGACAAAATCCGCGAAATTTTCTCGACTTCCGCCTCGACGCCTGCGACCGGCGCGATTTCTCCGGCTTCGGCGCTTCGCGTAATGTCCTGCAAATATTTCGATAATACTTCGGTTTGTTTGCTCGACGAAGCGGCGTCATTTTTCAAATCGTTCCGGTTGCCGACGCTCTGTCCCAAAGCGGTCGAACTCAATAGTATCGAGTAAATTACTAAACCTGAGAATAAATTGGTAAGTTTTCCTTGTTTCATAGTCTTAATTCCTTTACGGCTTGTTTTTTGTGGAATATACAGCTTTTCCCGCAATCTGTTTGGCAAGCGATGTGCCGTTAACTCTTTTTGTTTGATATTTACCGGTAAATGTTTGAAGTAGAAACACTTAAGCAAAGTATAAAAATTTGATGGCGAAAAAATCTATTGAATCTTTCGTTCAGAATGAGCCGTTGAATCGTTCAATCTGACATAAAAAGACGAACGAGAAAAATCAATCTCTCGTTCGTCTTTTTAATGGCAAGCAGGACTAAACGTGAAAATTAAGCTGCTACATCATACAATTTCGATTTTCCTTGCTTTATATTTAGTTCCTTCTGATTATTTCGTGATTCCGACCTGACTGAGCGCATAAGCGTAATCAAACGCGACTTCCTTCAGTTTGTCGTAACGTCCTGACGATCCGCCGTGACCGGCGCCCATATTGGTTTTCAGCAAAACTACATTGTCGTCGGTTTTCATCCGGCGGATTTTCGCGGCGAACTTCGCGCCTTCCCAATACGGAACCTGGCTGTCGTTGAGCGAAGTTTCGATTAACATATTCGGGTATTTCTGCGCTTTGACGTTATCGTAAGGGGAATATTTAATCATATAGTCGAAGGCTTCCTTTTCGTTCGGATTTCCCCACTCGATATACTCGCTCGTCGTCAGCGGCAAACTCGCGTCGAGCATCGTATTTATCACGTCGACGAACGGAACCTGCGCAATCACCGCCTTGAACAAATCGGGACGCATATTCGTTACCGCGCCCATCAAAAGCCCGCCGGCGCTTCCGCCCTGAATCACTAAACGGTCACTCGACGTATATTTGTTCTTAATCAGAAAATCCGCTGAATCAACAAAATCGTTGAAAGTATTCTGCTTTTTGAACATTCTGCCTTCCTGACGCCAATGTTCGCCGAGTTCCGCGCCGCCGCGAATATGCGCGATGGCGTAAATCATTCCGCGGTCGACCAGACTCAGACGCGCCGTCGAAAAACCCGGCGGTATCGAAATGCCGTAAGAGCCGTAAGCGTAAAGCAACATCGGCGATTTGCCGTCGAGTTTGGTTCCCTTTCGCATCACCAAAGACACGGGAACTTTCACGCCGTCGCGCGTCGTCGCCCAAACTCGGGCGGTTTCATATTTGGTTTTGTCATAACCGCTCGGAATTTCCTGTTGTTTGAGCAGTTTGCTTTCTTTTGTTTTGAGATTGTATTCAAAAGTTGAATTCGGTGTAATCATCGAAGCGTAATTATACCGGATAATCGGCGTATCGAATTCGGGATTGGTGGAAAGATTCGTCGTGTAGACCGATTCAGGCGTGACGATGCGCGCCGTCGCGCGTTTCGTTTTCAAATCCATTACGCGCAAATATTCCAGACCGTTCTCGTGTTCGGAAACAATCGCGTAATCTTTGAAAAAATCGACATTCTCGATTTTTATCGCCGGATTGTGCGCGATAAACTCTTTCCAATTCTTCTCGCTCGGGTCGGACACGGACGCGCGAACGACGCGAAAATTCTCGGCGTTTTTGTTCGTCGTGATGTAAAATTCGCCGTTGTAAAAATCGACCGCGTATTCGTGGTCTTTCTCGCGCGGCAAAACGATTTTCCAAACGCCGTTCGGCTGGTCGGCTGGAAGATAGCGATATTCGCGCATCGTTTTAGCGTGCGCGCCGAGAAAAAGCATTTTTTTGTCGCGCGAACGCTCGACGCCTAAATCGTAAAGCTCGTCTTTTTCTTCATAAACCAGCTGATTATCGTTTGCGCCGACAATGTGTTTCCAAAACTTGTCGCTTCGTTTAGTCACGTCGTCTTCGGTCACGACAAATAAAGTTTTGTTGTCGTTTGCCCATTCAATCGAAGTTACGCGCTCGATTTTATCAGCAAGAGTTTTCCCCGACCGCAAATCTTTAATCTGCAAAGTGTATTGCCGATAACCGGTCATATCCGAGGAAAACGCCAGCAGATTGCCGTCATCGGAGACGTCAAATGAACCGATGGCGTAAAATTTGTGACCTTTCGCCAATTCGTTTTGGTCGAGCAAAAGCTGTTCGTCGTCGCCGTTCTGCTTTTTCGAGCGGAAAAACATCGGATACTGCTGACCTTCGACGGTTTTCGTGTAATACCAAAATTCGCCGAGTTTATAAGGCACGCTCAAATCCGTCTGCTTGATGCGTCCGAGCATTTCCTTATAAAGACTGTCCGCAAACGCCTGGTGCGGTTTCGTATAACTTTCGGTGTAAGCGTTTTCGGCTTCGAGATATTTGATGACTTCGGGATTTTTCTTATCGCGCAGCCAGAAATAATCGTCTTTCAATTCGTAGCCGTTAATCTTCGTAACGCGCGTTTCTTTTTTCGCAACAGGTGGTTTCATATCATTTTGGGCGACAATCATAACGTTACCGATGACAATAACAATAAATACAAATGCAAAAATACAAAATACTTTTTTCATTTTGCCAATCTCCTCGTCTGAATTTTTAGCGGGAATAAAATATCTGTCTATGTTAGAACGATATTTTAATCTATTGTTGACAAATTGACCAACTATTTGTTTTCTCCCGATTAAATGAACGGCGTCCATCAAAAAATTTGATAATTTTTTCCAGCTTCCGGTTAACATTTTTTTGTTTTAATTCGTCTATATTATCGCTGGTCGCGGTAAAAGCCGGAAATAATAATAAGCGCGGTTGATATTCATTCGTATTCTTATTTAAGCGAGTGTCAACACGCCGGATGCGCGGGGAAAAAAGCCGTCTAAAAAAGCGGGCGCGGCAAAATTATTTCGCGCCGCAAATGAATAAAGTAACAAATCTCAATTTTCATTCGGGAAATAAAATTATGTCTTTAAACAGAAAATGCCTTACATTACTTTCTCTTGGGCTGATACTGTTTTGCTGCGAAAACGATGTTCGAGCGCAAAATAAAGAAGACGACGTGATTCGCGTCGAAACAAACGTCGTTTTTGTCGACACGCTCGTCAGAGACAAGCGAACCGGCGCGCCCGTTAAAGATTTAACGGCTGAAAATTTTGAACTGCTCGACGACGGCAAACCGCGCAAACTCTCTCAGTTCAGCCGCGAAGGACTCAGCCGCCGACCGCTCGCGCTCGTGCTGGTGCTGAATCTTCATTCGAGCGGAATTCTTTTCCTCGAAAAAACCGAAGTTATGGAAAGCGTCATCTCCGCCTTATCGAAACTGCAACCGGGAGATGAAGTCGCTATCGTGCAAACCTGGTATGAACCCGACGGCGGCGAGCCGTATAACTTTCAAATTAAATCCAAAACGGTTCAGGATTTAACGCGCGACCGAGCAAAGACGCTTGCCGCGCTGCGAGGCGTCCAAAAATTTGCCGAACGCAATCTTCCGCAGGTAGAAAGCCTTTTCCTGTTCAAGAAATCCGCGAAAGACGCGGTTCTCAGCGACATTAGCGGAACATCCGAGCCGCCGATTGGAGCCGCAGATGCGCCCGATTATAAACACATCCTCGACGACGCGGCGCGTCTGGCGGAGCAACATCCCGAATCGCAGTTTGAAATCGTCGAAGTAACCGACGATTTAGACGCGGAAGGATTCGGTAAAACCACGAAAACCGCGCGGCGGCTCGTCGCCTCGAACGTGACGGTCAACGGCTTGATTATGAAGAGAAACCTGATGGACAAAATGATAAACACTTTCGGTGTTTTATCGCCGCTTATCGGAGAGCGTTTCCATACGATTTCCTATTACGCCAAACAGACGGGCGGCGAAACGGCGGTCGTCGGTCGTCCCGAAGAATTTATCGCCGCCGTCGATAAGATTATCGGCGGCATCGCCGCTCGTTACAGCCTCGGTTTTTTATTGGAGGAAGACGCGACGGACGACAATCGAATGCACAAATTAGAAGTAAAGGTTAAAACGCGTAACGAGCAAGGCAAAAAGCGTGAGGTAACGGTCAGCGCACGTCACGGCTACTATCGGCGGAAAACGTCCGAGCAAAATACAAAGCGATAAAAAGAATACATTCGCTTTTCGGTAACCGATTTCAAAAAACAAAAGCCGTCAGTTATACAAACTGACGGCTTTTGTTTTTCATTATTACAAGTTCGATTCGTTATCTTCCTTTAATCGGCGTGTATTTCAAATCGCGTTCGCCGATGTATTCGGCGCGCGGGCGAATGAGTTTATTGTTGCCGTATTGTTCCAAAATGTGTCCGGTCCAGCCGGAGATGCGCGAGACGGCGAAAATCGGCGTGAACTGGTCGAGCGGAATGTCCATCAAATAATAAGCCGAAGCTGAATAAAAATCGACGTTCGGATACATTCCTTTCTTCTCTAACATCGCCTTTTCGATTTTCTGCGACATATTAAACCAAGTCATATTACCTTTTTTCTCGCCCAATTGTTTCGAGAATTTGCGAAGCCACGTCGCTCGCGGGTCTTCGGTTTTATAGACGGCATGTCCGATACCCATAATTTTGCGTTTTTCTTCGAGCGCCTTGTCGAGCCACGTATCGATTTTATCTTCCGAGCCGATTTCTTTCAGCATTTTCATCACGTTCGTGTTCGCGCCGCCGTGCAGCGGTCCGGCGAGCGCGGCGATTCCGCCGGTCACAGCGCCGTAAACATCCGCCAGAGTTCCCGCGATAACGCGCGTCGTAAATGTCGAGGCGTTCAGTTCGTGGTCGGCGTGCAGAATCAAAGCGACATCGAACATATGCGCTTCGTCGGCTTCGGCTTTTTCACCGCGCAACATATAAAGGAAATTTTCGGCAATGCTCAAAGTATTGTCGGGAGCGACGATTGACTTGCCGGAGCGAATGTTTTCCCAAGCCGTGACTAATGTTCCGATTTGCGCGGTGAGTTTGGTTGCCGTTCGGACGGCGGTTTCGCGGTCGGTTCCATGTCCGTCTTTATCGTAGAAACCGAGCGCAGAAACAGTCGTACGCAGAACATCCATCGGATTGGAGTCTTTCGGAAAAGTTTGCATCATTTCCAAAACTTCGTCCGGCACGTTGTAGTTTGCCTGAAATTCCCGCTTCAAATCTTCCAGTTCGCGCGCTTGCGGAAGGCGTCCGTTCCAGAGCAGAAAAATCGTTTCTTCAAACGTCGAATTTTCGGCTAAATCGTGAATGTCATAACCTTGATAAATTAAAACTCCCTTTTCGCCGTCGACATCGCCGATTGAGCTTTGCGCGGCAACGACGCCGCGCAGTCCGGCGGTCGCGGCGGAAGATTCTTTTGCTGTCGTCATTATTTTATTTTCCTCGAAAACTAAATTTTATGCTTAATTTGAAGATAGCAAAACGCCCCGCAACTGACAAGGTGCAGGCAATTTTTCAAACATTTTTTGTCATTAAAAATTTTTGACCGATTTTTGCATCGAGCAGACTCGCTGCCGAATCTCCGAATGCGACGATTTCTAAAAAACCTGCGCTGCCCAAAATCATAAACACTTCCCCGTCCGCGGCTTCGGCAAAGAAGTTTTGTAATTTATCAATTATTTTTTCGCCGATTTGAAGCGTGAATTTTTCAAACAAATCTTTTTCTTCGAGATTCGTTATCATGTTGCCGAAGCGGTCGATATTTAAAATTTCGGCTTCGATTTCATTTTCCGAAACTTTTTGCGGTTTCGTCGTTGCGTGATGAACGAAATCTTTCGTTTCAGCACCGAATTCATTTGGTGCAGCGCCTTTTGAAAGATGCGCGGCGGCGGGCGCGAAAACGTCGCGTCCGTGAAAAGTTCGGCTGACGTTGGCGGCAAAAAACTTTTTTTCGGTCAATTCGAAAACGCGGAAATTCGTTTTTTCATTAAAGATAAAACTGAGTAGTCCGTTGTCGGGCGCGACAAAATAATAATCCGGCGTTTCGACTAAAATCGCTCGCCGCCGCGAGCCGACGCCGGGGTCGACGACCGCGACGAAAATTGTTTTTTTCGGGAAATTTTTGTAACAGGCGCGAAGCGTGAAACTTCCCGAAGAAATATCCTGCGCGGGGATTTCGTGCGTGATGTCGACGATTTTCACCGTTTCATTGACCGTTAAAATCGCGCCTTTCATCGCGCCGACGAAATAATCTCGGATTCCGAAATCGGTTAAGAGAGCGATTATCATTCGTGAAAAATCCGCGAAACGCCCGGCAAAATTCCAAAGGAGAATGAAAAAATTTTGCGGAGTTTCGCGGGTAAAACGGCGCGAGATTCGGTTCAGGATTTCGCGCCTGAACATTTACCGGCGAATGTTTATCAATTGAATTTTCAAGTAATAAACGTCCGCCGGTAAATGAAAATCGATTATCTGATTTGAGTTTCGTAGCCGGTCTTGATGCGGAGCTGCTGGTTTTTGCCAAGCCGGATGTCTTTACCGCGCTCGATAACGACGCCGCCGACGCCGAAAGCCGCCCCGACGCCCGCGCCGACCGCCGCGCCGACCGGACCACCCGCAATAGCGCCGACGACCAAACCGGTTCCGGTCGTCGCGCCGACTTTGATGCTGTCGTCTTTCACCGAGCTTCTGCCTTCAACCGTGCCTTCGGTATCCACGCGCTTGACGTTATCCCCTTTGACGGGCAAAACTTCGGTCAGAATCGCGTTGAAATTGCTCCAGCGATTGCCGGTCAAAACGATACGGTCGAACGACAAAAGAACTTCGGCGCGGCGTTTGATTCTGCCGGGTCTCTGGATTTTGCTGATTCTGCCTTCGATTATCGCGCCGCCGATTTCGTTCGGAGAGACGATTCGCGCTTGAAATTTGTCGCCTTCGCGGTTTCGTTCCGTGTTAACGTCGTCGAGCAGCTCGACGATTAATTCGGTATCGACCGGAATCACAATAGTGTCCGCGCCAATGAGAGCGGAATTTACATATTGAGGTTTGTCGGCAGCCGCTTCGGGTTTTGCGCTCGCTGTTGCCGGCGCATTATCCGCGCTAACGGAGATTTGTTCGCTAACTAGTGTCGGCGCGGGCGTTGGGTTTTGCGAAACCGGCGGCTCGACCGGCGCGATTGCAGCTGTTGTTTCAACCAGTAACTTTTCGGGAGCTTTTTCTTCGACGGTCGTCTTTGGCACTGGCGTCTTGATTGTCGTTTTTGAAACAGTGACGCTGCGCCGATTTAAATTTGCCGGAACATTCGCGTCGAATGAGCGTTTTTCAAATCCGGTGTCGTAACCGCTTTCAAAACCTTGTCGGTAGCCATCCTGATAATCTTCGATAGTGCCGTAATCTTTGTTAAAAGCGCGGCTTGCGCGCGAGTATTCATCGTGTTTTTCGTAGCTTTTCGTCCCGTTCTCGATTGAATCGCGGTAGCCGGACATATAACCGTCCGAATAGCCGGTTCGATAACCGCGCTGAACGGCGATTGTTGTATCTTGGGCGGAAACGTTTTGAACTGTTAAATTTAAAAAAGAAATGGAGAGAAGAGTAATGCTTAGGGCAAATGCAATAATATTTCTGGAAAGATTCATTGTTTAACTCCTTATCAAAAAACAAGAAATGGTTTGTCCGCTATGATTTATACAATATAAGTTAAGAAATTACAAGAAGATTTTTTGAATTGCTTTTATTTACGTCTAACCTTTTGAAATTAAAGAACTTTTTTGCTACCGTTTGCTAATCAAGACAGCGCAACAACTTGAGATTCGGTCCAATTCAGTCGTTTATTTTGGATCGGAAAATTACGAATTGGAGTATTTTCGCCGGTCGATTTATAAAAATTCATGGAAAAGAAAAACGGAAATTGGACGATAAAGGAAACAGAAAAAGTGTTCGGAAACGATTATTTCAAGGTTTTTGAAGATAAAGTCATTCAACCGGACGGCAAACACGGCGAATATGCCACCATCGAATTTATATCCGGCGTCAGCATTTTGCCGATTGACGACGAAGATTTTGTTTATCTGACTAAACAATTTCGCTACGTCGCCGGGCGGGAAACTCTGGAAGTGGTCGCGGGCGGAATCGAAGACGAACAGCCGATTGAAGCGGCGAAGCGCGAACTTAAGGAAGAACTCGGCATCACCGCTGAAGAAATTTCGGAAATCGGAGCGATTCAACTCGATAATTCGATTATCAAAGCCGAATCGAATTTTTTCATCGCACGAAAACTCAGCTTCGGAAAAACCGACCGCGATGAAAACGAAGAAATGGAAGTGGTCAAAGTCAGTTTTCGCGAAGCGGTCGAAAAAGTTTTGAGCGGCGATATAACTCACGCATCGAGCTGTGTATTATTGTTAAAAGCGTGGTTGAAAACTAAAGAGTGAAAAAGTCACTTAAACTAAGGGTTAAGAATTTAATTCATTACTTTTCACTCTAAAAACTTTTGCGGAAAAGATACGATGCGCGGATGAAAAACGTGCGATTGTTGCGTTCAAAGCGCGACTCGTATTGTCCCGAATACGGATTAAATCCGTTGTAATTAAAATTATCGTTGTAGCCGACATAAAACGCCGTTCCCGGACTCGGATTCCAGCCGACGAGAAATTGCCCGCTGACGTTTGACGAAATCGAATTGTAATCGAGTCGCAGGCGAGCGAAGGTAAAGCGCGTGAATTGATAAGTCGAACGTACTGTAGCGATGTTTGAATCAAAAGCGGTTCGTCCGGTGTCGAAGCGGTTTAGTTTGCTTTTTCGGTATTCGAGTGACACGCGTAAAGGGTCGAAAGGTTTGTATTCGACTCCGATTTGAGCGTCGAGCTGTCTTCCCGCTCCCGGATCGAGCTGTCCCGTGCCGGATAAAGCCGACGGGCTGATGCGCGGAAAACGGCTGCCGCCGCCGAAATCGAAATCGTAGGCGTTGTTGATTGTACCTATAAATCCGCCGAAGGAAATCTTCTTAACCGGCGAGCTGTTGAAATTGATGCTGCCGTATTGCTGCCTGGTGGAACGCTCGGACGCGCCGAAAAACGCGCCGCTTCTAATCGGCGAACGCCGCAAGCCGAATTCTTCTTCAAAAATTCGCTCGTAAGAATAGCCGGTTTCAAAACCGAGGCGCGTGTTGCGCTGAAATGTAAAACCGAAATTCGCGCCGATTGTTTCGTTCTGAGCGCGTCCCTGCCAATCGTAATTAGCCTTAACGAACGGTCGAAACTCGAAACGGATAACTTTCGCCTGCGGCTTCGGTTCGGTGCTTAGACGTCCGGCGATTAAAACAGTATTGGTATTGGTTCGGCGCGTAAAACCGGCATCGGCGCGGTAGTACCTGGTGCGTCCGTCAACCTGAATAAACCAGCCGCGATTCTTTTCCGTGTGATCCAAATTCCATACGTAGGCGAAGCCGTTTCCCGTGCGGTAATTGTTGAATGTATTGCGGTTAGAATTTGTTTGATTAATTGAACCGGAGCCGCAAATGTCGCGGTTGCGCTGGGCTTGAAAAGGGTCGAGCGTCGGGTCAAAATCAAAATTAAAAAAGCATCGGCGCGAAGTCGTTCCGACTGCCTGAAACTGCATAACCGTTTTCGGATTCAATTTGATACGACCGTCAACGCTACCGGCAACATTGCGCTGTTCGGGAAAGCTGCGGTAAGTTCCGAAAAATCCGATGTTGTTTTCCTTACCGAAATCACGCTTGATTCTAAAGATGCCGAACAGCGCGTTGCGGTCTAAAAATTCGGAAATGCGCGGTTTAAGCGATACGTCGCCGCGCTCGTCTTCATCATAGTTTCCGGGGGCTTTGTCGGAAGCGGCGAGAAAACCGAAGGAAGTTTTGCCGATTTTCCCCGTCAGCTTCACCGCCAAATCCGGGTCGATAATTGTTCTCGAATAAAAAACCTGAATCGGAGATTGAAAAATTTCCGCGCCTTCGAGAAAAAACGGGCGTTTTTCCTGAAAGAAAATCGGGAAACGCTGATTCGCCGTGATGACGGGCGCGTCGGCTTCAATCTCGGCAAAATCCGGATTATAAGCTGCGTCCAGAGTGACATTCGGCGTAATCGTGTATTTCAGAGTAACGCCGATGTCCTGTTTTACCGGACGATTGACGAATCTGTCGGGACGTTCACTCGCCGTCGCCGAAAAATTACGAAAGCGTCTGCCCGTTTCGCCGACGGTAATGCTCGGCGTGATTTCCAGAGTTCGCTCGGTTTTTATCTCGTCGAGACCGCCGATTCTGCCGTGTTTAATCAGCGTGCCGGAGATGTTGCGGTCGTCCGGCATCCACGAATCGAATTCGTCGTTTAGACGCTCGATGTTGCGGGCGGCGTTAAAGCCCCATAATTTTCCACGTCCGGCTGTGTAGCGCAGAGATTTGAAGGGGATTTTGACTTCGACCGACCAGCCCCAATCTTCAATTACGCCTTTTGATTCCATTACAATATCGACCGAAAAATCCTGCCCATGACCTTCGGTAAAAATTCCGTCCTGTTGAATGCCGAGCGGATTAAAGCCGAAAATATAAGCGCGTCGCCGGTCATTGTACGTGTCGAGATAAACGCGGACGTTATCTTCGTTGAAAACATTATCGCGTTTGGCGACCGTTGCGCGAATCTTATCTTTTTCGTCAAAACATTTGAAGGCGATATAGAGATTTTTCTCGTCGTAGCCGAGCATCACCTCGGTCGGTTTTGAAGCTGCGATATTATCGCCCGGCGAAGTTTGAATAAAGTCTTTTAAGACCTGCGCGGATTTCCAAACTTCGTCATCGAGTTTGCCGTCAATAATCGGCGGCGCGGAAAACTTGGCGACTTTGACGGGATTTGCCTTTTCGGGCGGAAGACTGAACTTCGATTTGTCCGCGCCCGTCGTTTCTTTCAGTTCCCCGGATTTGGCAATTTTCGATTCGTTCGTTTTTGCCGAATCATTCGTGTCCGCCGTTTGCGCTCTGATGCCAATTGAAAAAAATATTATTACCAGAAAGGCGTAAAACCTTTTCATACCTTACCTCTTATTATAAATGTCGTTGAAAAACTTGCGGGTTTGCGAGCAAAAACGGCAATTCTCTACTGTCAGTTTAGAACGCAGACTGCTCTGGAAAGTTTCAAAAAAATCGGAGTCGAAGCGATGTTTATCGGCTGGTAAACATATTTATTTCAATTCGCTGTCATCGTATTGGCGCTGCGAACGATAACTTTACCGCCGCCGACACTCATTCGATAAATAGTGCCGCCTTTGCCGACGCGCCATTTTTTTTCCCTAGCGTTCTGGCGAATTAAATTCAATCCGTCCGTTTCGATTTCGGTATTCGCTTCTAAAACGGCGTCGGCGTTTTCGGGCAAAGTTAAAATGATTGCTCCGTCTGCGGCGAGCGCGTTGAAACTCTGAAAGTCGCCTTCGAGATTCATTTCCCCGTCGCCGGTTTTGCCGTCAAACGCGCCGCGAAACCCGATGACGCGAATTCCGCCGTCGTTCGTTCCGACGCTCAGTTTTCCCTCGGCGTCGCGGACGTTAATTGTTTCGTCTCGCCCCTGCAAATCTATGTCGCCGGAGACGCCTTCGAGCCGAATTTCGCCGCCGGTGACAATTTTCAGATTGGCTTTCTTCGGCACGAAAATTTCGAGGCGAACGCGCCCCGGTTTATAAAAAAAATTCTTGCTCGCCGCGCCGTCACCCGCGATTTTAATGTTGACGTTTGAGCCGTCCTCCTGCGTCGCCTTTAAATCGAGCGGCGTTTGATTTTGATTTTTCGAGAATCTGATTGCCGAATAGCGAACTTCCGATTTGTCCCAGCCCCGCACCGCAACCGCGAAATTTCCTGCTTCAATCGTAACTTTCGGCGTCCCTTTGACCGCAAAAGATTCGCTTTTTTCCTCGATGGACGGCGCGCCGCCCGTCCAATTAACGTCCGCCAGACGCGCCATCATTTCTTCGGATTTGGCTTGCGCTTCTTTGATTCGCGCCTGCATTGCCGCCGAATTGATTTGAGCGTTCGCCTGTTTGAGCGCGTCCTGCTGAATTTTTCCGAGTTCCGGTCTTAATTTCGCAATTTCCTTTTGCGCCTCTTTTAGCGATTCATTAATTGATTCGTTGATTTCACTGTCGTTGATGAGCGGTCTCGGTGTCCGCGGCGGTTTGGGCGGTCTCGCGCCCGAATTATTTTCCGCGTCTTCATTCCAATTTTCTTCATTTTTCGTCGTTAAAAGATTCGTCGCCGGATTTAAGTTTTTACCGTCGTTTTTGCGCTTAATCGACAATCCGCCGTTGACGCTGTTGAGGCGAATTCGCACGTCGCCCGTGCCGATTTTGCCGTATAAATCGCGCCCGACATATTCGCCTTTGCGAACCGGAAGACCGAAATCATTGACAATGCTGCCGTTGACCGTATCGGCTTTGACAATCGCGTCGGCGTCCGACGGAAGAATCAGATTCGCCTGTCCGTTGACCGTATCGAGCGAGATTCGGCTGCCCGCCGTTAACCTATCGAAATCGGCTTCGACCGTTCCGTTAACCGTCGAAAGATGCGCCGCGCCGCTTAGATTAGTTGCTTTAACTCGACCGTTGACGGCTGATGCTTTGGTCGAATTACCAGCGCCCGTGACGCCGATTGAACCGTTGACCGTAGCGATTTCGTCCAAAACGGCACTGCGCGGCACCGTCAGATGATATTCGACTTGCAGTTTGCCGGAATTTCTGCGTTCGCCGGAACTTCGGCGATTCCAATCGCCGTAATTGGTTTTGACGCTGAAACTATCCTGCCGCGCGTCGATTTTAATTTCGACTTCCGCCAAATTCTCTTTTGTGTCGGCGGTTTTCACGTATTCGAGCTTGACTTCGTTTCTGTCCCAAACGTCGATTGTAATCGAACCGTTTACGTTCGAGACGCTGACTTTCCCTGCCGCGCTTAACGGATAAGTTTGCTCGAACCGCTCGGTTTCATCGGCTTTAACGTTTTTTACGGCTGCCGATTTCGATTCGCTGAAATTATGATTCGCGGCAACCGGCAAATTCCCGTCGGATGCGAACAAAACACCCGCTACTACTAATGATATTAACCAGGACATAATTACGTTCTCCTTCTGCAATAAATTCAGGAATTGTTCCCTTTCTAATTACAAAACACCGCGCAGTTTTGATTTGTGACAATTTTTTTGATTAATTAATCTTTCAATCGACAAAGCTCATCCCAATATCCCGGCGGAAAGATAAATCCGGGCGAAGCCGCTGAAATTTCTCATCATCGTTTTTCTGATTGTCAGCGGAATTCAAATCTCGCGGTTTTGAATATGTATATTTTCGAGACTTTGGAAGAGGTCAGAAATCTGACGAAGAGTTGGCTCGGCGTTTACAATGGGCAAAGACCACATGATTCGTTAGGAAATTTGACACCACAAGAATATCTACAAAAATACGGTTCGGAAACTGTAATCTAAACTGGCACTAATTATTGGAGCTTTACACTTTGATACTAAAAAAGTGCGCGTCGGCACATGAAATTCGTATTGAGATATGTAAAAGACGAGCTTCAGCACGCATCGAGCAGAATGAAATACTAATAAGTGATTTAACAAAAAACTCGCCGCCTGAAGTAGCGGGAAGATAAGCACGACCACAATTTCATTCATTATGTAAAATCGGCTTGAGACAACAACTCGCACTAAATGAACATCTGAAGAATTTACTTTGCGGATTTCATTTGGTACTTTTATCAATTTGATTGAAGCTATTTTACGGAGAATGAAATGAATCTAAAACGGACTCGCTTACATATACTGCACAAGCCGAAAAACTTGAGCGGTGAAGCAAAGACCGGCGTTTCTCTTCATTGTCATACCGAGCATTCTAAGGAAATGCTCGAATTTGTGCCTCATTACGCCGATAAACTTCCGGTAATTTCTTATTTTTGGAACAAAGAGCGCGAAAAATATATCGAGCGTGAAGGCAAAACTCCTGATTTTTCGACCGGTTTCTGGTCGCCGCCGATGACGGCACACGACGTTTTCAACATCGAAAAAGAGCAGATTAACCGAGCCGGACTCGAAGCCATCGCTTCCATTACAGACCACGACAGCATCGACGCGAATCTGCAAATCGGTGAAACCGTCGCCAACGAAAAGGCTCCGATTTCCCTCGAATGGACGGTTCCGTTTGCATACGGATTTTTTCACGTCGGCATCCATAATCTGCCGCCAGAGCGTGCCGTCGAGCTGACCAAAATGCTGCTCGATTATACTTTTGACCGCGAAAGACACGGCACCGAAAATCTCAACGAAATGTTTTCGATGCTTGACGCGATTCCCGATGTTTTAATCGTTCTGAATCATCCGCTCTGGGACATCGAGATGGTCGGCAAGGAAAAGCACGCCGATTTGCTCAAAAATTTTCTCAAGGAACACGGACGCTGGATTCACGCGCTGGAAATCAACGGCTTTCGCAAATGGTCGGAAAACAAAGCTGTCCTCGAAATGGCGGAAGCGCTCTATTTACCGATTGTCACCGGCGGCGACCGGCACGGCTGCAAGCCGAACACGGTCATTAATTTGACCAACGCTAAAACTTTCTCCGAATTTGTCGAAGAAATACGCAGCGATAAACGCAGCGAAGTCGCCTTGATGCCCGAATACCGGCAGCCGCTCCATTCGCGTCAACTGCAATCGTTTGCCGAGATTTTGAAAAATTACCCGGAGTTTCCCGAAAATCGCCGCCGCTGGTTCGACCGCGTTCATTTCGACACGGGCGACGGACACGGGATTCGCCCGCTCTCGGTTCACTGGCTCTACGGCGGTCCGACCTGGCTGCGCTGGGCAATCTGGACGCTCGGCGTGATGGGCAGCCCGAAGATGCGCCCGGTTTTCAGTTTGGCGAGAAAAAAACACGACCGGGTGCCAAAAGATGTTTCCAAAACAAAATTTAACATTCCCGATTTGGATGAAATCGTGCCGAGTTTAACTTCGGATGCGGTTTCTTAAAACTAAGGATATGTCTGCCGGATATAAATTCTTAAACGATTTTTATCACGCTCTCCTGTCTGGAAGCAGCACAAACGCGAAGCCAACTCGATACTTCTTAATAATGACGACGTTCATCTTTTGAAGCCTTTAAATTTAAAGGACAATTCAATTACGCTGAATTTATCTTTAATACAAATTGGTTCGGGCAGGAGAAAGACATTGCCGTCGTTGATCTTTATACTTCCAATACCAAGTCGGAAAAACTGATTGAGTTTGTCAAAAAGAAATATGCTGCGATTTTGAACGCTTCTGAAATAGAAAACACTTCATTTTGGACGAGTGAAACGACTCCAAATGACTTTACAGGATTACCCGTTTTTCAGGATAAAAACCTGCTGGTTCAGATAACTTTTTATAAAAATGAATTTAAGTACCGAACGAAAATGAAAGATGAAGATTCCAAAATGAATGATGAATTAAAAAGCGAAATGGCTGATTTAGTCACGATAAAAAACACGCTCATCCCGAATCCGACCGAGAAATCCTTTTTGTTGCAGAAAAAATAAAAATGTTATCAAAACAATTCAAAATGCCATATAATTATTTTATAGCAAAAATAAGCGAAGGAAGACTTGATCAATTGATTGTTAAAAATGCAAACGCTTTAATGCGTGTTTACGTGTCAAACCTCATCTAATAATTTTTTCCTTATCGCTTTTGTAAAACGTCACTTTTCAAAATCAAAAAAAATTTGTAATATTCTTGTTTGGCATTATGCCGGAGTTGAGTAAGATAGTTCTGGAAACAAAAAGCAGTTGCTTTTTATGATTTGGAAATATTTACGGAAATAATTTACGGAAAACGTCTTAATGAGAGAGCATAGCTCATTAAAAAACAACCTGCTAATCTATAGCACGAAAACAAATTAACGATTTTAAGCCACCTTAGCTCAGTTGATAGAGCATTCGATTCGTAATCGAAAGGTCTCGAGTTTGAATCTCGAAGGTGGCTCCATTCATCTAACACAAAACAAAAGGCTTGCGGGATTATAAAACATCTCCCGCAAGCCTTTTTTTCGCTTGCACACAATTTTGCACACAATTTTTTGTATTTCCGTTTTTATAACATTTGGGAGCGAATATTACGCTAATTTTTGTAGTCTAAAAGATTAAGTGGAGCGTCTCCCACACCGCCCATTCCGGGCGAGTTCACAGTTGAAATCTTTCTTTTACCTGAGGATATCAATTATGCTAAATTGCCATTTATGGTGATCAAATAAACTTTAACTAAAAACTGAAGGTTGAGTAGTGGAATAAAGATTTTTACGGATTTATAAGGCTACTCAGGTAGTAATTTATTTCTATTTTTCAAAATCCACAGGCAAGTTTTTAATATAATTTGAAACTTCTTCAGATGGATATGATCCATATACTGCGCTGCCACGCCCACTTTTTGTCGAAGTCGGTTCACTGCCCCGAATTTCCTTTGTAGAAATTATTGCCTCTTGAGCCACATCTATAACTGAAATAACAAAAATATATGAATGCGAATCGGTAGTTGAAAGACAGACAAACATTTGAATTAGTAGAATTTTCTTACCTATGGAAAATCAACTAATTCAAATTTATCTGTTTGTCTGTCAAATCTACGATACTTGTTCGGAAACCTGTTTTCAACGCTTGAGCAATAATAGTGAACCGCTCTTTACTGACCAGGAACTAATTACGATTTGGTTGTTCGCTCATCTAAACGGCTTCGCTCAGAAAAAACAAATGCACCGCTTTATCACAAACTATTGGTCTGATTGGTTTCCTCGTCTGCCCGCGTATCAAACCTTTGTTTATCGGCTAAATCAATTGGACGCGACTTTCCAGACTTTCGGAAAAGTCCTGCTCCACGCTCTGCACCGCGAACCGACACCGGAGATTGACCGCATTGTTGATTCACTGCCCGTCATGCTTGCTCAACAAGGTCATTCCTATTCAGCTCGGGTCGCCCGCCAGACGCGCCGATGCCGGATTTTGCGCGGCGAAAAAGACCCGCTTTCACGGCGTTCGCTTGCACTGCATCGCCGAGCGACAAGTCGGCAGATTACCTAAGCCCGTTTCCATTTGGCTACGCGAGGCATCGCTTCACGACTCAAAAGCCTTTGACAATCAATCGCCGCATTTGCCTGACACGGTGCTGTTCGGCGATCTAGCTTATCCGACAAGAGAGATCATTACCTGGTTGAAAGAGCAAAACACGCAACTGATTGCTCCAAAAAAGAAACCAAAAGGCAAAGAACTTTCTGAATTTGAGAAATATCACAATCGGCTGGTCAGTAAATTTCGTCAACCGATTGAAAGTTTATTCAATTGGATAATCGAGAAAACTAACATCCAAAGGGCGAGCAAGGTTCGTTCAACCAACGCTTTGCTGATACATTGTTGGGGCAAACTTGCTTTCGCCTTCTTTTTGCTCGTTTTCTACTACTGATTCGCATATGAGTATCCTTGGGATCCGTCTGTATAACGACCTGTGACATTTTTTTGCTGCTTTACTTCTACAATCGTTTTCAACTCATTTTTATTTTTGGCAGTAACATTTTCCGAAAATTTATTGTTTATTTCGTTCACCCAATTAAGACTTTTGTCATTATCGCTAATAAATACAAGAATTTTACTTTTTAATTTAAGTTGTGTCGGTTTCAGAACCTTTAAATTTTTCGACGTAATTTCTTTCACAAAATTAAGAAGTTCGTCCTTTTGCGGCTTTTCTATTTTTTCTTTCTCTTGCACTGCAATGACGCGTCTAACATTTAAGTCAGCCAAAAAATAATTGCTGCCCGTTAAAATCAACAGTCCTATTAGAGCGACTAACCAGATGATTCGCCGCTTGAAACTAACTGCTTCCCAGATGGGACTTGCCGACTGATAGCATCGGATGACTTATGAAAATTGATAATCTCAAAATTAAAATTCGCATAATTTTGCTAAGCGTTTTACTCGCCGGAAATCTCTTGGGTCAAGATTCCAGAATATCTACTGAAGCGCAATTAAAAGCCGATGTCGAACTCGCGCCGTGTAAATCCGAAGAACGATTGGAAATAGTTAAAAAACTTTTCCTCAAAATGGGAGCTAAGGAAAGCGACATCTCAATTGAAAAATATAAGGATTCGGAGAATGTTGTCGTCAAAAAGAAAGGCGCGTCCGATGAGACGGTAATCGTCGGCGCTCATTACGACAAAGTAAAAGAGGGCTGCGGGGCGATTGATAATTGGACCGGAATTGTCATTTTAGCCAATCTTTACAAAACGCTGGCGCAGTCTTCGACGACGAAATCTTATGTTTTCGTCGCTTTTGATCAGGAGGAAATCGGACTGCTCGGCTCCAAAGCGATTGTTAAAGCGATACCGAAAGAGAATCTGCCGCAGTATTGCGCAATGGTCAATATGGACAGTTTTGGATTTGCCGTGCCGCAGGCGCCGAGCAATATGTCGAATTCAAAAATGGTCAAACTGGCTAAAGAAATAGCCAAAGGAATGAAACTGCAATTTTCTGACGCCGCGATTTCCAATGCGGACGCCGATTCATCTTCGTTTCTGGCGAAAAAGATTCCGGCAATAACTTTCGACGGACTATCGAGCGACTGGCAAAAATATCTGCACGGCAAAAACGACCAGGTCGCCAATATCAATGTGCAAAGCGTTTATATCGGTTACCGTTTTATTCTCGCTTACATTACAAAAATTGACGCGGCAGGCTGCGGAGAGTTCAGATAAAATTTTTTTAGACTAGAGGCGTGGATCAACCGGCTCGCTTTCCAATGCCAGCACGCCGAAAACACATTCGTGAGTTTGGCGGAGCGGTGCGCGCCTAACGAACCGGTCGAGTCCTTCGACTCCGAGCGCAAATTCGCGCAAAGCTAAAGAACGCTTGGCGGAAAGTCCGCGCTGGCGCAGGCGTTCGAGATTCTCCGGCATATCATATTCCGCGCCGTAGATGATTCTCAAGTATTCTTTGCCGCGACATTTGATTGCCGGCTGGACGAGTCCGCGCGAGCCGCGCACAATGAAATCAAGCGGTTTGACGACCATTCCTTCGCCGCCTTTGCCTGTCAAGTCCAACCACCAATCAGTTCCCTCTGCAACGCTTGCTTGATCGGTGAGCGTGATGATTTTATAGTCGGTCGCCAAAAGCAGAGCGTCATCGGCGGCGCACAGTTTACCAAGCGTTTCCATCTGCCAAACGTGATTTCGGTCAAAATAGGTTTTGCCTTCAGTCGCCAGCAAATGGAAAGGGGCGAGCCGTAAATCCGCAATTGACTCAACGTGCCAGCAGTAACGCCGATAGGCGGCGACGTATTTCTCGGCAGCATTCAAACGATTTTCAAAACGTGCCAGCAAAACCTCGGCTTCGGGGTTGTGCAGCGCGGTCTGCTTGAGCAAATTGACTGTATCCGTCAAGGAAGCGCGCGATGCCGCGCCGACGGCGGCGTATTGCTGACGCACTAATTCCTGCGCTTTGACCGACCACGGCATCAGTTCACAGTCTAAAATCAGCCAGTCCGTTTCCATTTCATCCCAAAAATTCGATGTTTCGGCGGCAAACCGGATGCGTTCCAGAAATTCGTTCTCAAGCGCTTGATCATCAAAAAATCGTCTGCCGGTGCGCGTCGTGCAAATGCCGATGCCTTCACCGATGATCCCGAACCGCTTTTGCGCGACCGCTTCGCTGCGGCAAAGGACGATGATTGCCCGCGAACCCATATGTTTTTCTTCGCAGACGACCTGCGCAATGTCCTGCTTGCGAAAATAATTGAAGGCTTCGGTCGGGTATTCAAGATAACCTTCCGCCTGGCTTGTTTCAGACGGCGACATCGTTGGCGGCAGATAAGCCAGCCATTTTGGATTAGCGGCGAACCGGCTCATCACTTCGAGCGCGGCAGTCGCGTTTTCTTCGCGGATGGTGATGTTTTTGAGTAGTTTGGTTTCAATTACTCTTTTGCCGGTGACATCCGCTAAATCCAAAACGTCGTCGAGTTCCTGTTGCGCGGAGAGTTTATTTGTTTCAGTTTCTTGGAAAAGCGGTTTAACCGGTTCGTAATAAACCTCTCTTGCCGCAACCGAGACGAGTTCGCGTTCCGGGTAGCGGAGCGCGGTCAGTTTTCCCCCGAAGACGCAGCCGGTGTCGACGCAGATGGTGTTGTTAACCCATTCGGCTTCGGGCGTCGGAACATGTCCGTAAACGACGCTTGCCTTGCCGCGATAATCTGCCGCCCAGTTATATCGAACAGGCAAACCGAATTCGTCGGTCTCGCCGGTCGTTTCTCCATAAAGAGCAAAATCGCGGACTTTACCCGAACCGCGCCCTTGCAAGTTCTCCTTTAATCCGGCGTGCGCGACGACTAATTTACCGTCATCGAAAACATAGTGACTGACAAGACCGTCCAAGAATACGGCAACTTCTTTTTTGAAGTCATCAGATTCTTTGTTCAGTTGCTCAATTGTTTCCGCCAGCCCGTGCGAGACGGTAACATTTCGCCCGCTCAGGTATTTGTATAATTTTGAGTCGTGATTTCCGGGAACGCAGAGGGCTTTGTCCTCGCTCACCATTTTCATGACGAGCCGCAGCACGTCGGGCGAATTTGTGCCGCGGTCAATCAGATCACCGACGAAAACGGCTTTTCTGTTGGGCGGATTACGAATATCAAAACTGCCGTCATTTTGGCGATTGATTTTATATTCAAGTCTATCGAGCAGTTCACACAGCTCATTGAAACAGCCGTGAACGTCGCCGATAATATCAAACGGTCCGTGTTCGCTTCTTCGGTTATTCCAAAGCGGCTGTCGTTCGATTTCAACCAATTCGATTTCTTCGATGGAGTTGAGCTGAAAAACGTGCCGAAAGCCTTCTTTCTGCAACCCTCTAACCGAACGCCGCAGACTCTGTAACTGCTGGCGAATGACGTGCGCTCCAAAATTCCGGTCAGCTCTTCCCTGATGGCGTTCAAGCAAAACTTTTTCCGGCGGATTGACGACGATGGCGACCGGCAAAACGTGAAATTCGCGCGCCAGCCGGACGAGCGGCTGTCTGGATTCGCGCTGCACGTTGGTCGCGTCAATTACTGTCAACCGCCCGGATTTGATTCGTTTAGCGGCGATGTAATGCAGCAGCTCAAACGCCTCGCTGGTAATCGCCTGATCGTTTTCGTCGTCAGCGAGAATGCCGCGACAGAAATCCGACGACAGAATTTCAGTCGGTTTGAAATGACGGCGGGCAAAGGTTGATTTGCCGCTGCTCGTCGCGCCAATTAGAACCACAAGGGATAATTCAGGAAGTTTAAGTTTCATTTTGTGAAAACCGCCATTTGCGTCGGCGCACCGAGGTCGGCATCTTCATCCCCGATTGATTGAAAGGTTACCGTGTAACCGAATTTAGCGGCGATACCATTCGCCCATTCTTTGAATTGCGCCCGCGTCCATTCAAACCGATGATCGGGATGGCGGTATTGTCCCGCCGGGAGCGTTTCAAACTTTACGTTGTAATCGGCATTCGGCGTGGTCAGGACAACGACCGTCGGACGCGCGAATTCAAATAACACTCTTTCAAAAGCGATGAGCCGCGCCGTATCGAGATGCTCGACGACTTCAATGACGGTCGCCGCGTCGAATCCTTCGAGCCGCCGGTCACGATAAGTTAAAGAGCCGTGAATCAGCTTGATTTTCTCGCGCACTTTATCCGGGAGTCTCTCCATTTTGAGGCGTTCGGTCGCAATTTCTAAAGCGCGATAAGAAACATCAAGCCCAACTATTTCCGCGAATGAGTGTTCTTCAAGCAGATGGCGAAGAAGCTTTCCTTCGCCGCAGCCGACATCCACGATGCGCTTTGCCTGCGCGTTTTTCAACACCGAAATAACGCTCCGGTAACGCTGTTCGTTCAAACTCAGCGGCTTTTCCAGAACTTCTTCCGAAGTTTGGGCTTTGGCTCTCACCCCGAATTCAATTTCAGTCGCCTGTGACTCTTCCGGCACGAGCCGATTGATTACTTCACGCGCCAGGCTCGAACGAAACTTAAGATACCGGCGCGCAATCGTTTCACGTTCCGGGTGCGCGGCAAGCCACGAATGCCCGCGTCGCAGAAGTTTCTCGACTTCCTCGTCGCCAACCCAGTAGTGTTTTTCGTTATCCAGAACCGGAATCAAAACGTAAAGATGCGCGAGCAAATCCTGTAATCTTTTTACGCCGCGCAAAACGACTTTGAAATAGGAACTTTCTCCCCATTCAGGAAAATTTTCATCCAGCACAAGTTGCGTCGTTTCGACTTCATAGCCAAGCGGCTCGAACAGTTTTCTCAATAAATCTTGACCACCTCCCCGCGCCGGAAGCACGGAGAAAACGGCTTCGAGCGGAATTTCCGTTTCCGCCAGATCTTTATGTGATTCGCTTTTACCCGCCAGCGCGGAATTAAAAACGCGCCCGAGCGCGACGCTGAAAAACGACGATGCCACATACGGGCGGTCATTGACGTATTGTTCGAGCGTTCGATTGTCTCGCCCTTTTTGGCGCACGAGTCCGATCGGATCAATATCGAGCAGCAGGGCGACCGTGCATTTTTCTTTAGTCGTCTCCGGGTAAAAAACAGTCGCGTTCCCAAAGTTCAATGAAAACGATTGAATACGATTTGGATTTTTGTGCAGCAGAAAACCTAAATCGGTTGCAGGTTGGTAAGTAGTTGTGATTGTAAGCAGCATCTTTCATTTGCAAAGTGAATTCCGTAATTTATTAATTATTTTTCTAAGCAATATAAATTGGTTCCAAAATCATTAACCTTATATTCTAAGTTCTTTTATTTAGGAGTTACGCAGTTGAATGAAAAATCAACAATCTACGGTTCTTTTTGAGAATGGCAAATTATTGTAAAGCCTTTATTTTCAACAAAGATTTGTTTAACAGTGTTTCAACTGTGTAACTCCTATTATTTTTGAATACTGATTCATTTTAAAATTATAATATCCCCAAAGGCAGAGATTCTCAGTATAATCTAAAATTGTAAAGTATTTTCCAAAGTTTCATGAGGTTTTAATTTTGTTTCAGCTTATAAACTTCTAATTATTTAGCAAGTTTATGTCTTCAATATATAATATGAACCAACTCCATAGCTCATCCAAACAAATAAAAAGATTCTTTATTTTAATATTATTACTTCTGCTTACCCAATTTGTAGGTGTCACTAATGGAGCATCACGTAATTTCGCTGATGAAGAAGAATATGTAGGCAAACTAAATCCAAATCTTGAAGCCGATAAAAGCACTCTTTACGGCATGCTTTTTAAATCCGTCTCAGACATTTCAAAATACAAATTCGCTAAACCTATTGAAGCCGGAGCCACCGTAACAGTTGGACAACTTTACAATCCTCTTGTGCCGGGCGGCAAAATCGAAGTTCTTTTAATTGAGCCGCCGAAAGCGGGAGCGACTTATCTTTGTTTGGATATTAACGCGGACGGCATTATTAATGATACGGAACACGTTCCGCTAGTTGCGGGCAAAGATGGTTCAAATGATTTGAAAGGCATTTTAAATCTGCCGATTGCGACGCCGCTGTTTAAAGACTTTCCGCTTTTTCTGCAATACAAGAAAGGTTTCAGAGGACAAAATATGGAAGCGGGCGACCGGCTCGTGATGCAGTCGGCATACGCTTTCGCCGTCGGCTTTGTCAATATTAAAGGACAGCAAAAGCTGGTCAATTACAAGTTTTCGCCCGGCTCCAAAACAATGAGCGTAACTGAAGGATTGTTTGGCGTCGATACGGATGGCGACGGCAAAATAAGAAGCGAAGCGTTCTCCCCCGAATCCTCTTACGTCTCTAAAGAATCGGCAGTTTTTAGAATCGGCAAATTATATGTTTCGACCAAAAGTATTGATTTGGAGAAAAATCAAATTAAAATGCGTCCGCGCCTCGCCTCAGATTATCATCGGCAAGAACTGCAAATCGGAACGGAAATGCCGGATTTTGCCTTTGTAGATTTCAACGATAAAAGGCGCTCGCTGTCCGAATTTCGCAAGAAATATCTACTCATTGATTTCTGGGGTTTATGGTGTGTCGATTGCCGTCATCAAATACCGTATCAGCAGGCGGCTTACAAGCAGTTTCACTCGCGCAGCTTTGAAATTCTCGGGATGAACGATGATGAAAATGCCGAGCCGGTAAAAACGGTGCTTGCCAAAAACGGGATAACCTGGACTCAGGCTCGCCTTGAAAGCATCAAAAACTTAATGGAGGTAACTTACCAGATTCAAGAGTTTCCATCCGCCATACTGCTCGGACCGGACGGAAAAGTGATCGTGCTTGACCAGCATAAACTGGAAGGCGAGCAGCTACTGCAAACTTTGGATCAAATACTTCCAAAATAGAAGGCTTTTCGGTCGAAAGTGAAAAAATTATGTCATTTCAAATTCTGTATTGATAAATATTTAAACGATGTCCATATTGATTGCCGAGGATAGCAATGCGCAGCGTCAATATTTGAGCGAACTGCTGAAGCGCGAGTTTTCCGGGCATACGCCGATAATTGAAGCTATAGATGGGAAAACGGCGCTGCAATTGACGCTCGAATATCGTCCATCGCTTTGTATTCTCGATATACAGATGCCGCAACTCTCAGGCGTTAAAGCAGCTAAAATGATTTGGCGCGAACTGCCCGAGACGCGAATCGTTTTCTGGACGCAATTTCCGCACGAAATTTATATTAACGAAATTCGCAAAATCGTTCGCTCCATTGAGCCACAACCGACTTACGGTTTTATCCACAAAAACAATCCTGAATCGAGGTTTCTGCGTTTTGTCACCGCCGTTCTAGAAGACGGCGCGGATATGATTGACCCGGCTTTTAAAGACTCTTTCCAACGTCCGCTTTTGACTGAATTTGAAGCTGAAGCGCTGCGTTATCTCGCGCTCGGATTATCAAACTGGGCGATTGCCAGAAAATGCAGTTTGAGCCTGCGCGGTGTGGAAAGTCGTCTGGCGACGCTTTACGATAAACTTTCTAATGAAAACTCGCAGGGAACTCCCGCTGAGTCTTACGATAAACTCGCTTATAATCCGCGCACCCGCGCCTTTTGCGAAGCGTTAAAACGTGGTCTTATTAATACCGACGAGCTTGAAAAAGCCGAAGCCGAACTAGCTGAATGGCTGACGCGTGACCGCGAGCGATTTCAAGAACAAAATTCAACCGCGAATAAACCCGGATGAAGGCGATTAATTTAATTTACGGCGGCAAACAGGATTTGAAAATTTCAAATGCAAAAATCAATCGTGTTCTTCCCGTCTTCTTTTTGATTTTCTGTCTGCTGCAATTAATCTCCGTTGCCGATTCGCAGGAAGTTTCACAGTCGCAGAACTTTCATCAATGGGGCGCGGTCACACTTTTTAATGGTTTACCGTCAGAAAATGTCCGCGCCGTTGCCCAAACGCCTGACGGCATTTTATGGTTCGGCACGCACAATGGTCTGGCACGTTTTGACGGTCGGCGCGTGCAAATTGTTAATCTGGAAAATTTGCCTTCAGCGGGAGTTCTCACGCTTCAGACAGATGTTGACGGAACGCTTTGGATTGGCACCGAAGCGGGCGCCGGAAGATTAATAAATGATAAATTCACATTGGTTGAAGAAACGCGCGGCAAACCTGTTTCTGCGATTCTAATCGGTAAAACCGGCGTTTTAGTAAGTCCCGATACGATTTTTGAGTTTCATCATAACACCGATAATTCGCTGGAGATTAGCCAATCAGCCGTGCGAAATCTGCGATTTACTAGTGTCGCGCGTGCGTTTGGCGAAAAAAAATTTTTCGGCTCGCACGGGCGCGGAATTTTGGTCGAAGAAAACAACGAAATCTTAGAAGTATCGAGCCGCCCGCGCCCGTTTTTCGTCAACGTCATTCACAGAGACAAAGAAGGAAATTTGTGGTTCGGCGCGGAAGCCAACGAAACATCGAGCGGACTTTTTTTCGCGTCTGAGCCGTCGCGACCGGAACGTGTCGGTGAAAATCTCGGAACGGTTACGGCAATTGCCGAAAACGACGCGGACGATTTCTGGGTCGGCACCGAAAAATCAGGCTTGTTTCATTTCCGAGGTCGCCGCCAACTCGAACATTTTACTTTTGAAAACACGGCGGGCGGACTTCGTTCCAACAGAATTTATACGCTTTTCGTTGACCGCGAAGGCGTTGTGTGGATCGGCACGAATCGCGGCGTTTGCCGCCTTGATTCTTCCAGCCCTTCTAATCAAACGCTTTCCGATATCGGAAACAGCAATTTTGTGCGTTTCCTTTACAAATCGAGCGGCAATCAAATTTTTGCCGGAACTAATCGCGGTTTGTTCGTCGAGTCGGAAAACGCTTGGCGCGAAGCTGAAAATTTTGCGTCCAAAGTCGTTTATAACATCGGTGAAAATTCTTTCAGACAGCTTTTAATCGGCATGCCGAACGGTCTTTTCGACTTTGACGGAAAGCAGATTATCCAAGGCGATATTCGCTCGACCGTTAATTTTCAAGGCAAAACCTACGCGGCGATTTTCGGGCGCGGCGTTTTGCAAATTGAAAATCAGACGCAAATTTTCGGCAACCAAATGCCTACCGCGCTTTACGCCGACAATGAAAATTTGTGGATTGGCACGGCGAAAGACGGTGTTTTTACATTCGACGGCAAGGAAATCAGACAGGATAAATCGCTCGAAAATTTGCGCGGGACGGCGATTCGGAAAATTCTCAAACAAGACGAAAACGTTTTCTGGTTTTCCGGCGAAACAGGTCTTTTCCGTTACGAAAACAAAGAACTGCAATCGATTATTCAGAACGAGGACGTGCGTGATGTTTCGATCACCGGCGCGGACGTTTGGGCGGCGACGCTCAAAGGCGGACTTTTTCATCTGAAATTTGATGAACGCTTCAGCTGGATGACATCCGATATTAACGTCGAACAAGGCTTGCCGTCCGAACAGATTTTCTCGATTCTGCCGATTGAAAATCATCTGTTAATCGGCACGAATCGCGGCATCGTCAATTACGCGCCGAGCATCATCGCGCCGCAAATCATCCCTGCGCGCGTTCTCGGTCAGCGGCTTTACAACCGGGAAGAAATTTCCCGCCCAATCAATCTCGATTACCCGCAAAATTCCCTGCTTCTTGAAGTTGCGGGTTTGAGCAGCCGCACGTTTCCCGACCAATTTCAATACGGCTTTTTGCTCAAAAATCAAACGGGCGACCTTCTCGACAAGATATTATCGAACGACGGGCAGTTTTCGCCCGCTAATTTGCCGCCCGGCAACTACCGGATTGAAGCCCGCGCTTTTAACAAAGATTTGCTCGCATCAGAACCGCTAATCATCGAATTTACCATTGCTCGCGCGCCGTTCCCGTGGACGGCGACCGCGCTCGGCGTTTTGCTTGTCATCGCTTCAATTGGTTTGGTTTGGGCGATGATTGAGCGCCGCCGCATCAGCTTTAGAAACCGTGAGCTTGCCGTCGCGCGTTTTGATTTAGCCAACGAGACCGAACGCGAACGCAAGCGAATCGCGCAGGATTTGCACGATCAGACGCTTGCCGATTTGCGTTCATTGATGCTCAAATCTGATGAACTGCCTGCGGAGACAAAAAATTTTCGCCGGGCAATCGAAGCAGTTTCAATTGAGATTCGCCGCATATGCGAAGATTTAAGCCCTTCGGTTCTGGAAAACGTCGGTCTAGTTGCCGCACTCGAATTTCTGCTTGGTCACACAATCGAAAATTATAAATTCGATGCCGCGGAAAATCTGGAAGAACAAATAAATTTTCACGCGAATGTGCAAATGCAGATTTACCGTATCGCACAAGAAGTTTTGACCAATATCAAACATCATTCCGACGCCGGATTTGTCTCTATGCTGATTGAAATATCAACCGTAAATGAGTTTGTAATGAGCATCGAGGATGACGGAACTTTTTTTGATGCTGAAAATATCGCTTCCAAGGGGCGCGGCATCGCCAACATAAAATCTCGCACCGCGCTGATCAAAGCAAAGATTTATTGGCATCAACGAGAAACGAAAGGAACCGTTTTCCAATTAAAAAAGCAGATTTAAATACTGTGGAAATCCACATCCGCCAAACCGCGCCTGCCCTTCTCATTCATCGTTGCTAAACCCCTTCAAAATCCATTTTAGATAAACAATAATCGCTTTATAAATTTATGCGATTATCCAAATTGGGCAAAATTACCGGCGCGGCGACATTAGTAATCTCTCTTGCTTGCCTTTTTCAGATTCTAAGTATTAAAAAATCCGTCGGAGATACGCTCGCCGAAACTCGCACAAATCTGAAAGATAAAAACTTTGTTCCGTTTGAGAAAAAATTCCTCACGCCTCACACTTCGACTAAAATCCGAATTTTGCAGAATACTTATGAAACGCGTGATTTTGTCCGCTTTCGTGATTCATATTTTGCGGCGACGAGCGGCGGACTCATCCAATTTTCCGAAGACGGGAAACTGTTCAAACATTTCACGGTCTTGGACGGTTTGCCCGAAAGCGACTTAACCTGTTTGATCGTTTGGCGCGACTGGCTTTTCATCGGCACGCGCGCTAAAAATTTAGTTGCTTTTGATGGCGAAAAATTCGAGCAGTTTAACTGGACAGATCGGCAGGCGCAAGCCGTCACCACATTTGCCGAAAAAGACGGAAATCTTTTAATCGGAACCTTTGGCGGCGGCTTGCTTGAATTTGACGGCACGAACTTTATCGAAATAAAAGTTGAAGATAAGAAAATCAAAGGCGTAAATTGTTTATTTAAAACAAGCGAGAAGATTTATGTTGGCACTTTTGATGACGGCTTATGGATTTATGAAAACGGTTTTTGGAAGCACATAACAACAGTTGAAAATCTGCCGTCAAACCGCATCGTCGGCATTGGTTCAAGAGGCGCAGATGTTTACATCGCCACCGATTTCGGCTTATCCGTTCTGCAAAATAAAAGCCTTCGCACTCTGGTAGTTTTGCCTTCGCTTTCCAGTTTAGCTTTATTCAAAAATCATATTTTTTTAACTAAAGACGACGGCGAAATTTTGACATTCGACGATTCACTTAAAGAATTTCATATATCTGAAAATCAGCAGAATTCACAATTAGTTTTAGCCGATGAAGCGCTTTGGGTTTTATCGAATCAAGGTGTTTCCAAAATAATCGGCGGCAAAATAAAAGTTTTCAGTCAAACGGAAAATAATTCGCCGACCGATAATTTCGTTTCGGCTCTGGCATTCGATGATAGTGAGAATCTCTGGGTCGGAACTTTCCGGCGCGGTGTTGACGTTTTCGATGTTGACGGCAAAAAAATCAAACATCTCGAATCTGAACCGCTCCGCGAAATTAACTTTCTGCAAAGCGCAAATCAAACAGTTTCCGCCGCAACTTCAAGCGGTCTGCAAATTTTCAAAAAAGATTTTTCTGTTGCCAATCAAACAAAAAAAGACGGCTTGCCAAGCAATTCGATAACCCATCTTTCCGGCGATTTTACCGCGACGACAAAAGGTTTGGCATTTCGTGAAAACGGCAAAATACGCGTGCTTTCAACCGTTCAAGGGTTGCCGAATAATGCCGTTTATACAACTTTGCAATTAAACGACAAACTCTACGCCGGAACGCTCGGCGGACTCGCCGAAATTGAAGCAAATCGTGTCGTTCGCACTTTCAAAGACTCAAATTCGAACTTAAAAACTAATTGGGTAACAGCCTTAAATTTCACGGGCGAGCGTATCTTTATCGGAACTTACGGCGGCGGAATTTTTGAACTTTTGCCGTCGGGTGAGATTCGTTCGTTTGAAAACGAAATCGGTAAATTCGTCGTCAATCCGAACGCGATGTTCTGCGACGGCGCGAGACTTTACGTCGGAACTTTGACGGGCGCAAAAATCCTTGATTTAAGGACGCAGGAATGGAAAACGATTAAACAAATTTTGCCTTCCGAAAATGTGATGAGCGTCGCAGGCAGCGGAGAAAATGTTTATTTCGGGACGACGAGCGGCATCGCGCGAATCGAGAAAAGCTATTTTGAAGTGGGAGAATTGGAATGAAATTTAATGTCGGCAGAAAGAAAATTTTAACCACGGCTATAAACGGAATCACACGGATAAAATCAAAAAAACATCTGTGTCTATCTGTGTTTATCTGTGGTTTAATTGCTTCCTCTTTATTCCTGCCTTTCTACTTTGCCAAAGCTCAATCCGGCGTTTTAATTCCTTTGCCGTCGGAAAAGCCGAACGCGCAAATTTTCTCGCTTGCCGTGATGAACGTCGAAATCACGATTGATAATCAGCACGCGACGGTTAAAATTACCCAGATTTTCGACAACCACGCGGATCAGACGCTCGAAGGAAAATACGTTTTTGCTCTGCCGCAGACGAGTTCGATTTCCGATTTCGCCGTGTGGGATGGCGATCAGAGAATTCCCGGAGTGATGATGGAAAAACGCCGCGCCAATCAAATTTATGAAGCCGTAAAGCAGAAGCAAATTGACCCGGGAATTTTGCAGACGACCGACGAGACACAAAGCGCGGCGGGATTTTCAGCCAAAATTACTCCGATAAACGCTTACGGCACGAAGCGTCTGGAAATGGAATACACCGAAGATTTATCAATCGAGAATCTTAACTCGCAGTTTAGTTTCCCTCTCAAACCTTCTTACGGCGAAACGCAGACGGTCGGAGAATTTAATCTGAAGATTCACGTTCTCAATGATTTACAATTTGCTCCGGTTGAGAAGGCAAATTCTGCATATTTACTGCGAATTTTAAAAGCCGAGCCGAATGAATTCATCGGTGAATTTCACGCTGCAAACGTTGAGCTTAAAGACGATTTTTCATTCGACTATCAAATAAACGCGCCGGAAAATGCGCTTTCGGTTGTCGCTTATCGCGCGCCCGAAAAAATTTCCGCTTACGATTTGCGCGACCCGAAACTTGCCAACCAAACGGCGGACGGATTTTTTCAGGCAAACGCGATTTTCACCCGTGAAAAAGACGAAACGCGCCAGCCGAAACGAGTCGTTCTAATGCTCGATACATCGCTTTCGATGTATGGCGATAAACTCACCCGCGCTGTCGAAGCGGTCGATTATTTCCTGCATAATTTAACCGCCGAAGATGAATTTAATCTCGTTCTTTTCAGCGATGAAGCTGACGTTTTGGCGACAAATCCGATTGTCGCAACTGCCGAAAACATTGAAGAGGCTCTTGATTTCGTTAAAAAATCCAGTTTGGGCGGCGGAACGAATTTGAAACGCGGGCTGCAGTCAGCACTTGAGCAATCGAAAAAATTTTCAAGCGGCGAGCCGAGCATCGTTTTGATTTCCGACGCCAATCCGACGCTTGAAACTGTCCGCACAAAGGAAATCGAAAAGGTTTTCGACGCTTCAAACGCCCGACTTTTCGCTTTTGCGCTCGGCGCGGATGCAAACGTGAATCTGCTGAAAAGTTTGACCGAAAAAACCCACGGCTATTTCGACACGGCGCGTGAAACGGAAGACATCGCGCTCAAGCTCAAACTTTTTCTCGAAAAAGTCGGCATGCCCGACATTTCAAATTTTAATTTGCGTTCGTCGAACACCGCTAATTTTTATGACGTTTACGCGAGCCGCGAGAATTCATTTTTCCGATCAAATGTTTCTTTCGTCGGGCGCTATCGAAAACTGGAGACGGAGACTTTTAATTTGTCGGCAAATTACGGCGTTGAAAGCATAAATCTTTCGCGTAAAACGAACTTGCCCGAATTTGATGAAACGCACGCATTTCTTCCGCGCGTCTGGGCGCGTGCGCGTGTTGATGCTCTTATTCAGGCGATGAACCGGGACGGCGAGCGCGAAGACTACATCGCAGAAATCATTCGCCTGTCGGTAAAATATAAATTCGTTACCGATTACACGGCGTTTATTGCCGCGCCGCGTGCGTTGCTTCGTCCGCGATTGATTCAGCCGGGCGACCCTGTAATTCGCGTAAAAACCGACGAATCAATTAAGGAAGTTTTCGCCGTTCTGCCGTTCGGCGAAACTTTGCCGCTGAAATTTTTAGCTTCCGAAAATGTTTGGGAAGCCAGGTTTCTCGCGCCCGTCTGGATGGCTGACGGCACATATAAATGCCGGCTGCTTCTGACCGACAAAAACGGCAACGGCTATCAGGAAGAGAAAACTTTCGTCGTGGACAGCCGCGCGCCGAAAGTGAAAATCAGTCTCGACCGTCAAACTTTTCGCGCTGGCGACGAAATAAACCTGAAAGTTTCCGCCGACAGCGACACCAATCGTTTAATTGCCAAATTATACGGCGCAAAACCCGTTCAGATTTTCTGGTCAAACGAGGCAAAAGCCAATGTCGGAAAACTTGTAATTCCCGCCGAACTCACTTCTGGCAAATACGTTTTGAGCGTTTCGGCAGAAGATTTCGCGCACAATCAGACGACCGAAGAAGTGCAGATTGAGATTTTAGGAAAATGAAATTTGCTGGTGAAATAATGGAAAAGCAAAAAAGAATTCTAACCACAGATTCACACAGATTGACATGGGTAAAATCAAAAAATCATCTGTGTCTATCCGTACTCATCTGCGGTTTAATTTTCTTCTGTGTAATTTTTTGTATCTTTTGGTTAAGTAACTTTCCGCAAAAAGTTTCCGCCGAAGATACGGCGGGTGAAATCGAAAACGCAGTTTTTACCCGCCAAGAATTTTTCGGAAGCCAAGCGATTGTGCCTTTGCCGTCAGCGCAGGCGAGAGAAAATTTGGCAAAACTTGCCGAAAACTCGCCAGACAATCCAAACATTTTAACAAAGCTCGCCGAACTTGATGAAAAACTTTTACGCTTTGACAAAGCGGAAAATAACTTGAGACATCTGGCTGAAATTAGTGCTTCAAAACTCGAAGATTTAGCCGCGTTTTACGAACGGCGTGCGCAATTCGGGAAAGAGGCTGAAACGCTCAAGAAAATTTTGTTTTCGAGCGCTGCTGAAAAACGCGCGGCGGCATTTGAAAAATTGATTGATACGGCTCGAAAGCACGATTTGAAAGAATATCTGCAAACCGCATTTTATTCGGAAATCATTAATGAGAATCAGAATATTTACCCAATTTTTGAGCGGTTGATTGACAACCTGACGGAAGAGAACAATTACGCTGAAGCGTTAAATTTTGTGCGGCAGGCGAAAACTCAATTTCCCGAAAAACAAAGCATTTTGCTCGGAAAGGAAATCGAGATTTTGCTTGAGATGAATCGTCCACAGGAAGCGGAAAAAATATATACAGCTGCGTTTGACCCGTTTTGGACGGATGCGGAAGCACAGAAGTTTTACGATTTTTTGAACGCGCAAGACCATCTTCGCGCTTACGGCGCAGAAACGAAAGCGCGATTCAAGAAAAACCCTGCGGATTTCGACGCGGGCATCAGGCTCGCGCTTTATCAAAATCACGATTATTCTTACGGAAACGATGCGATTACGCCGACAATTCTCAGGCTCGAGCAGGCGAAAAAAAATTGGACGACCGAAGAACTTGTCACCGTTTCGCGGCTTCTCATAAAGGCGGGCGAAGCTGATTTGGCTTCGCGTTTTCTTTACACGCTTTACTTACGCGAAGATTTTAAAACTAATTCCGAGTTACGCGCGAAAATTCTTTATCAGCTTTTCGAGATGTTTTCCGACGCGGAAAATCGTCGTCTGCCGCTCACGCGAGGTGATTTGCGTTTTTACGAAGACGTTGCCCGAGCCGACACGAATCCGGGAATTGCGACCGGAATTTTATCTTTAATTTTTTCCGACTCAAGCCCGCGCGAAAAACTCGACGCACAGGAAATTAAAGCGAACAAGTTCTTTAACCGCGCTGCCGCTTACCGAATTTTTGAAGAATACAAACAGGAAAATCCAGCTTCGACGGAACTCGCGCAAATGTATCTCGACATCGTGCGGCTTTTCACGGCGACGAAAGAGACGGAAATCGCCGAGAAAACCTTGAACGAATTTGCCGAAAAGTTTGAAAACTCACAAGATTATCCGGCGGCGGCATTAAAGCTCGCCGATGCTTTTATTGCCGTTAAAAACAAAGAAAAAGCGCGTGACGTTTATCAAAAAGCTTTGGATTATTTGGGAAAACAAGGAATGCCGCTCGCGCCGAAAAAAGTTGAAGGCATCGTTTTTTCATCTCAGCCAAGCGTCGAAGAAAATTTTAAAAACACTCTGAATAGAAACGACGGAATTAATATTCCGAAGGACGAAGAAAAGCCCAAAATAGATGATTATTATTACGATAAACCGACAGATTTTCATGACTATCTCGAAAGAAAAAATGACGCATTAACATATCAGGAGGTATTGGAAAAATATATCGCGTCGTTTGCCAGTGAAAAGAAAACGGCGGATATTCTCGCTCTCTATTCAAATGAAATCGCCAAATACCCGAATGAAGAATGGCTTTACGAGCAGCGTTTGACGTGGCTTGAGCAGACGAATTTAACCGCTGAACAACTGAATGCTTATAAAACGGCGCTGGCACGTTTTCAGACAAACAATTGGCGCGACAAACTTGCCAGATTTTTTCTGCGAAATAACCGCCAAAATGAATTTGCCGAATTTGCCGAAGATTTAATCGGAAAATTGAACGATGCGGACGCGCGCCAGTTTCTGTCCGAGTTCGTGGACGGCAAAGTTTCGGCGACCGATTTTGAAAAGCAGTTATATCTTAAACTTTACCAATCAGCGCACGCGCGTTTTCCGCACAACGTCTCGTTTGTCAAAGGACTTCTTAGATTTTACAAAGTCAATGAACAGGAAAATGAATGGCGAAAAATTTCCGCCGAATATTATTTTGAATCGCCGGAAATTCGGAATGAATTTCTCGATGATTTGGCAGGGAAAAATCAGTTAAGAAATTACCTCGAACAATCAAAACAAAGCGATACCACGATTTACGAGCTTTTTCGCGCCGATGCTTCTGCCCGACTTTCCAATTTTGAAAACGCGGTTGCGGCTTACCGCAAACTCAACCAGATTTACCCGAATACGCCTGAATTTTCGACTCGTCTTATAAATTTTACCCGCTCATTCGGACAGAAAAACAGCGAACTCTTGAGCGAATCGGCAGATTTGGCAACAACACAAGCTGATTTTTTGCCTAGTTCCGCCGATTATCGAACGCAGAGCGGCGAGATCTACGCCGAGTTAGGAAATTACGAAAAAGCTCGCGGACAATGGGGAAAATTAATCGAAACGGCGCGAGGCGATAAGGAAATCTATCTCGATTCGGCGACTGTGTATTGGGATTATTTTCAATATGACGATGCCCTGCAAGCGATAGAAAACCTGCGCGAAAAGTTTGGCGACGACACGCTCTATGCTTTTGAAACGGGCGCGATTTTAGAAGCTCAAAATAAAGAAACTGAAGCCGCCAAAGAATATGTCAAAGCATTGGACGCAAACCGCGACGAAACGCAAAAAACGAAAGCGGTCAAACGTCTGGCGCATCTTGCCGCCCGCGAAAAATGCGAAACAAAATCGGGAAACAATCGGTTGGAAAACGTTATTGAAAAGGCATTTTCGGCTGAATCGAAAAGACGCAAAGATTCGTCTTTTTTGTCGCTCGGCTACGCCGAATTTTTGACAAAAACGAAACGGAATGACAAAGCCGAAGACGTTTTGAATCGCGCAATCGGGCGCAGCGCGGACAAAGAGTTTCTCGAAGCGGCAAAGGATTTTTATCAAACTGAAAATAATAATGCGGGCGAACAAATCGCGCTTCGGAGGCTTGCCGAAAAAGTAAAAAATCCTCGGCAGGCAATTGCGTATCGCCTGCAGTTAGCCGATTCATTGGCGGAAAATCAAAAGCGTGATTCAGCCAAAACAATTTTGGACGCGCTCACGCGTCAGTTTCCAATAAATTACGGCGTGTTGACGGAAACCTCGGATTTTTATAATCGTCTGGGATTTGAAAATGAATCGGTGCAGGTTTTGGAAAATGCCTTGCCGAAAAGTCGCGGCGCATATCGTAACGCGCTCGCGCAAAAGCTGGCGAAACATTTGATTCAGATAAACCAACTCGATTCCGCCGAACGTGTTTTGACTAATTTACACAATGAAGATAAATCAAGCATCGAAATTTTCGATGAACTCGCCCGTGTTTATGTGCGAACTAACAAACCTGACTTGATGCGAAAAGCCTTTGCCGAAACCGTCTCGGAACTTAAAAAATCCGATGCCGACCGACGCAAAACCGAAGACCAAATTGCCGATTTGAGAACTGAGATGATTGACGCCTTCACGCGCTTGAAAGATTACAAATCAGCAGTCGAACAGCATATCGAAATTATCAACCGTGAGCCTGAAAACGAGGAATTAACAGACAACGCGATTGCTTACGTCAAGCGTTACGGCGGCGCGGAAACACTTGCCAGTTATTACGAGAAGACTTCCGCCCAAAGCTTCAAAAATTATCGCTGGAACGTCGTGCTGGCGCGAATCTACGAGGCAAACAAAGATTTTGAACGGGCAATTCAAAATTATCACCGGGCAGTTGATAATCAGCCGGAGATGCCCGAGCTTTATCTGGCAATCGCCGACCTTGAAACGAAACGAGGCAATTATGATGAAGCGTTGAAAAATATTGACGAAGTTTTGGAAATCTCAGGTGATGAACCCGAATTTATTAAAAAGAAAATTGAAATTTTGAAAAAAGCCGGAAGATTTTCTGAAATCGAAGCGGAGCAAGCAAAATTGCCCGCTGAAGAAAATAAGAAAAACGCGGTCGATCAATTTGCCGAAGCCGGGAAATTGCAAATTAACGAAAGTGGAAAAGCGCGTGAAATCTACCGCGCAGCTTTTGCGAAACTGCTTGAAGATCCTTTGAGCGACGAATTGAGAACGGCGGACATTGTAGGCTATGTAAAATCTATGCGTGAAGAAGAACCGCTTGATAAAATCAATGTGCAGCTCTGGACTTTGCGCGAAAAACTGATAGCAATTATTAATCAGGATAATTCAACGAATACGGGCGAAGCTAAAAGGCGTCTGGCAATTCTTGACAGAGCATTAATCGAATCAATCGGCTCAACGGCTAAAACATTCGGCACGGATGAAGAGTTGAAAAATCTGCACGATGTTTTGAGTCAGAAAATAGAAGAATTTTCGCGTCTCTCTGATATACATCAAACTGTATCTTTGATTCAGGATTTGAGCCGCCGCGCCGGGTTCGGCGATTTGGAGGAAAAAATTCTTCTCGAAAAAGTCGAGGCGAACAAATCAATTTTAGACGGGCAAATTCATCTCTCTAATCTCGTAAATTTTTACAACGAACGCGGCGCATATCAAAAAGCTTTCGATGCGCTGGAGAACTACGGCAGCGATAATTTAACGCTTAAAGCGAATGCGGCAAATCTCATCGGCAACCGCGAAAAAGAACTCGCATCGATACGGGCGATTTACTGGAAAACGAGCGACAAAATCAGTCTTTCGGATAATGAAAACGTCGCCAGATTTTTAGAAATTTTGTATGCGGAGAACAAAGACGAACTCAAATCCTTAACCGAAAAAGATTCTGCCTATCAATTGCAGTTGATAAATTTTCTGCTCGGCAAAGGTGAACCAAAACTCGCGCACGCGGCAATCGAAAGCTCGAATCTAACGGCAGCGTGGAAAGTTTCGCGTCATGCTGAAACCTCACTTGCCTTGCGCGAATTTGACGAAAAGAGTGAATGCTTTTTCTGTGATGCGCTTCAGTTTGATTCAATCGGTGAGATGGTCAAACAAACGCCCGACAAAAAACGGTTTTTAATTAACGACGATTGGTTTCGGCTGACGCGCGAATACGGCGAATGGCTTTTTGAAAAGAAAGGCGAAGATGTTCCGGCATCAAAGTTTTTAGCCGCGATGATTGAAAACCAACCGCACAACGCTGCCGAGCAATTCAAACTCGGCGAGTTTTATCTTGAACGAGGTGAATTAAAATGGGCAATCGAGCATTTGCGCCTGGCGGTTGAAACAGACGATTCATTAACGTCAAATGAAAATACAAAATTAGCGGTGCTCGGCGCGGCGTATTTCAAAGTTGGAAGAAAAGATTACGCTGAAGAATCCTGGGCTAGAGTTTTGGAAGACCAAAGTATTCAAAACGGCGCGAGCTTTTTTCAAACCTTACATAAATACGGTTTAGACGAGCAGGCACGCGAAAAGGTAGCGCCGATTGTCGTGAAATTTTTGCAGACGAACGATGCCGAAAATTCCGAGGATTTTCAAAAATTAATTGGCGCTGTCGCCGCTTCTTTTGATGACGAACGTGAAAAATCCGCATATTTTCAGGCGATTCTGCAAAAGCGTGCGACCGACACTTCACTTGCCAAGATGCTAATTAAAGAAAATTTAATTGTCAGGAACGAACAAAAACCATTTTACGAATTACTCATCAGCCGCAGCAGTGACATCAGCGGTTACGACTACAATTTTACTTCCCTTGCCGGGCAAGTTTGGGCGAAAGACGATGCCGAACCAATTTATGAACAGGCGAACGAATACAAAACGGAAGAGCCTGGAAACGATAAATACGATTGGCAGAAAAAGTATCTTGAACTTCTGGTAAATCAACAGCAGCACGCCGCAGCAGTTAAAACAATTGCGCAAATCGAGAAGGAGCTAGACAGTCGTTACGCTCGACCGGCGTGGCTGCGTGAAGCAAAAATTAAACTGAAAATCCGCGCGGGCAAATTTGATGAATTGGAAATCAGGGGTTTCGTCGGCATCGCGGTCAGCGATTCGGCGACGGACATAAAGCCGCCGAGCGTCGAGCGATTTAATGACGTTTTGCAAATCTTAAAAGAGGAAAACCGCGCGGCGGACTCGGTTCGTTTAAGCGAAAACTTTTTCGCCCGAATGCTCGCGCTCGGTCAATATAGTTTGACGAATTTTGCCGGAATGTCACGCGCATTTTTCCAAGATAATAAGCCGCAAAAGGCAATGCAAGTTCTGCATTTGATGACAAAAGCATCTGACGGAAACGAACGAGAAACGGCTCTGGCAGAAATTGCAGCGCTTGATGAGGTGAAAACGCTGGCAGCAGACGCGACTAAAACCACACCAACCGAAGAAGTTTCTATCAATAAATTAGACAGTCTAAAAATTGCCGGCGAGATTGCGTTTGAATTTGGACAAACAGAAGCGGCGGCAACGTTTCGCCGTCAATTGCTCGAAGCGAATCCGGCTGATTCATTAAATAAAATTGACCTCGCCAAGATTCTTTTCGACGGAGACGAAAAAGAGGAAGCGGAAAATCTTTTAAAGCAGGTTGTTAATGATAAAAACTCGTTGCGTGCGTCGCGCTGGCAGGCTCGCCTGATTTTGAACGCAGAAATTTCAAACGCGGCTTTCGATTCATTTTCACAGTTTTACAACGGATTGATTAACGAGAAATTAAATCAAAATGAAGCCGCGTCACAATTCTGCATAAATTCGTTAATTACCGATAAAGACACGGAAATTTCTGTCCGACAGGAGCTTATAAAACTTTACCTGCTGACCGATAAGCCGTTTGCCGCGCTTCGATTGGCTGAAACAGATAAAACGGCAAAATCCGACGAGTTGCTCGAAATGCTATCTATAGCGGCAGAAAAAATCGCCGATTTCGGTAAAGCGATTGAGTTGGAAAACGCCAAGTCAGCGGCAAATGCAGAGCGCATTTCTGTTTTAAAAAAACTCGAAACAGAGAAAAATATTCAGGCGACCAATTTCAAAGTTGATATTGAAAATACGAGGAAGTTATGAAATTAAAAATCTTTATTGCAACAACTGTAATTGCCGCAGCAGTCCTAATCGTTTTTTCCCAAATAAAAAACCGGGCTTTTGCTCCAGCCGAAGATTTTCCGCGTCAAGCTCTTCTCTACGTTCAAATCGCGGATTTGCCCGCTTTTATCAAACTTTGGAACGAATCGGAACTCAAAGAAAAATATCAGGAGAGCGAAAACTTCAGGGATTTTAAAAACAATCATCTGGGCAGAAAACTGGCGAGTCGGTGGCAGGAATTCAGCGATGCGGCGGGCTTTTCGATAGATTTGGAGGTTTTAAGCAGGCTTGCCGGAAACCAGGCTTCCGTGGCGCTGTATGATGTCGGCAAACTCGAATTCGTTTTTATCGCGCCCATATCAGATGAATTTTTCGCGGCGACGAAATTCGCGCAAACTCGTGACAAATTTACGGAAGAAATGCTTTCAGACGGCACGATAATTTACCGCGCAGCGGTTGAAGCCGACCGTGGACGGCAAAAGCAGGAGTTGATTTTCACTCAGGCAAAAGGACGTTTTATTCTGGCGACCAGTGAAAGACTGCTTGTCCAAACGCTCGCTAACATCAATGGCGACGGGGCGAAAAACCGCTTGATTGACGACCCCGTTTTCAAATTTTTGAGCGAGAAAATCGAACCGCACGCGGCGACCGTTTGGATCAACCAAACAGCTTTGAACGACGATTATTATTTCAAACACTACTGGTTGATGTCGGATATTGCGGATTTGAAAAACATACGCGCCGGAATGTTTGATTTTGAAATTGGGATTGGAAAAATCATCGAACGGCGAAAGTTTTTGCTGGATAAAGCAGTAGAATCTTTGCCAATCGAGATTTCAGATGCCGAAAAAATCTCGACGTTTCTGCCCTCTGACCTTCCCTTTTATCGTTTGCAATCGGGAAATCATAAAACAGTTAACGAGGCTATCGAAAAAACGATTTTCCCTTCTCCGTCTAAAACGAACAAAAAGAGCCGAAAATATAATTCAGCTTATTCGACATTCAATTCTTATGATGATTATTCAAATGTTAGTTACGATTCTCTGAGAGGAAATTTTGACGAAACGATTGATGAAACGGAAGATGACGATACAGTTGAAAGAAGCGAAATTGAGATTGATTTTTCAAAAATCCTGGAACCGTCAAATCCGCGAACTATATTAACCTTTACAAAGCCCAAAATACTTAGCGCCCCGATGTTTGTCGAGTTTCAAAGCGCGGCTATCTTTAATCTCGGTACGCCGAAATCTTTCGACCGCGAGAATTTTGAAGCTGTATTGGCGCAGAAACTCTCAGCTCAAGTGTTGATTGCCGCGCCGGGTGTAAAATTAGACTGGGAAACAAAATCGGAAAATGCCTACACTTGGCGCGAGTTAAAGCTTCCAAAACTCGATTGGAATATCAACTATGCAACGGTCGGAAATGTGTTGATTGTCGCAAATGATTCGGTTTTTTTGCGCCAGATTTTAGTCGAGCCTCATTCTGCTCAAATCGAAAAAGAAACTCTTCCGCCCTTTACTTCCCTGTCTGTAATTAACCTCGGCGAAAGAGAAAATACTTACGACAAGATTTTCGCCGAGTTAAACAGGAAAGAACAGACTGATGATTTTTTCAACGGTAATATCACAAGTTTGCTTGACGCGACTTCACGGATTAAAAGGGTTGAAATAAAAGAAAATCATTCCCAAAAAATGCTTGATGAAGAAATAACTTTTAATTTTTAGATATCTGCGGCGCTGATTTTTAATTAGGTTGCATCAGCCAAAATATGCCCCGAACGGGCACCCTATATTTTACCTTTTCTATGCATAAATCTGATTCTCTAAACTTTATAATTAATGCGCCTCCACAATCAGAAGATTAATTCCCCTGAAATTTTAGATAAAATACTTGATTAAAATAATGACATTTTATGGGTAAAAAATAGCGGATATGGACATCTATTATCTGCCGACCTATTGTCCGAGTTTGAACAAGATCGAGATGTTGTGGAAGAAGATCAAATACGAATGGCTGTCGTGGGAAGCCTACACTTCTTACAATAACTTGTGCGAAGAACCGGATCAAGTCCTTTCACAAATCGGCTCAAAGTATTACATTACTTTTGCTTAGGTGCTTAGTTGATAACTTTCAAATCTTTGACGAAACTCCAATCGCCGCTTTGGTTGATTTTGATATTTCCGATGCGTTTGTTGAAAACAACCGTATACGCCGGATACCACAGCGGCAAGAGAGGTAAATCAACGCTGACAATCTTTTGGGCTTCGGCATATAAAATCTTTGCCCTTTCGCGGTCGGCGGCGTTCGATGCCTGTTCGATGATTTTATCGAATCCGAGATTGGTGTAACGACTGCGGTTGCAGCACGCCAATTTTTCGCCGGGAATCGCGCCGCTCCAAAACAAATCTTTCAGGAAAATCGGATCTTGATTGCCGCCGATCCATCTGCCCGTATTCATTTGAAATTCTCCGAATGTGAGTTGCTTGCGCAGAACATTCGCTTCAAGAACTTCTATTTCGACGTTTAAGCCGACTGCTCGAAGCGAGCTTTGAACGATTTGTGCGTATTGTATGACCGCCGCGTTTCCCGCTGAGATTTTTAATTTAATCGGCTCGTTTTTATAACCGGACTCTCGTATAAATTGCTTGGCTCGTTCCGGATTAAAATTGTATTTCGTGCCTTCAAAATATGCCCAGGATTCGACGGGCAGAACAGAATGCGCAATCTTTGCTCGTCCAAGTAAAAGTTCGTTAATGATTCTTTGGCGGTCGATGCCGTAGGCGATAGCCTGACGGATTTTAACTTTTTTGAGAACCGACGATTTGGTGTTGAAACCTAAGTAATCGATGTTCGCGCCGTCATATTGCTCAACTCTCAGTTTTGTGTTTCGTTCTAAAGACTTCAAAACGTCCGGCGCTAGATTGTAAGTAATCGGCGCAACGTCAATCGCGCCGCTTTGCAGTTCGGCTTCGAGCGAAGCCGCGTCGGTTACGGTTTTAACGCGTATGTTTTTAACGGTCGGCGCGCCTTCAAAATAATCGGAATTTGCCTGAAATTCAATGATGTTTTGCTCTTCGTCAAAACGGACGAATTTGAACGGTCCCGTTCCGGTCGGCTTTGTGTTTTGCCGAGCGATACTGCCTTCGGGAATAATCGGAATGCTCGCAAGATTCGATAAAAATTGGTTTTTTAAAGACGCGCGGCTTAAAACGAAATTGATGGTTTTCGTACTTGGAGTTTCAATCGAGGCGACGTGCGCGACTCTGTTGCCGCCGACGGTTTCAAAGAAAGCGCTCGATTTATAGCTGTTGCTTTTGAAAAGCTCGTCGAACGTATATTTGACGTCGGCAGCCGTTAAAACTTTACCGTTGTGAAACTTTACGTTGTCGCGTAAGACAAAAACAATCGTTTTGCGGTCTTTTGAAAATTTTATTTCCTGCGCGAGGTCGCCGACGTAATCGAACTTTTCATCTTTTTTGACTAGCGAGTTAAATATCAAAACGCGTATACGTTCTGCCGCCGCGTCCGATGCCGTCGCGGTCAAAGTATCGAGAGTGCTGAAATTTTCGGATACGGAAATCGTTACGGTTTCGGCTCGATTGTCCGGCTGAGAAAAGACGTCGGCGTTTGCGGAAATTAATAAAAAAATAGTAATAATTTTCACATAATAAAGCGGCAGGCGAATAAAAGATGTTCCGTTTTTTGTTTTCATTTTTAATGATTTCCCGTGTTATTTTTAAGGATAATGTTAGACGGTTTGGTTGAAAATTTATAGCTGTTTGAAATTCTCGTCTCTCTAAAACAGAAAAACTGCAACGAGCGTTAAAACACTATCGTCGCGTAAAATTATGAAAAAACTGCTGTTCGTATGCAGTCAGAACCGGTTGAGAAGCCCGACCGCCGAGCATCTGTTTGCAAATCGCGCCGGTTTCGAGATGGTATCAGCTGGATTAAATAAGGGAGCAGATGAACTGCTGTCGGTTGAATCGATTGAATGGGCGGATATTATCTTTGTAATGGAAAAGATTCATCACCGCAAACTCTCATTTCTGAGTCTGTTTTCGATATGGAATGTTTGCAAAAATTAGACTTCCAAATATTTGTAAAGGCGCTCTTCAAGGAATATTTTTAAGTCGTCGACGCTTTTCACCGTTTCGTTAAAAACTACTTCCCCGTTTTGCTTGATTGAAACTCTCGGTAAATCTTCCAGGGCGAGAATTGTTATTTGGTAATCTTTTCCTTTGACTTGCCCGTTAAATTGCAGTTGTGCCGTGTCCGAATCACTCAAAGTCAGGCGATTCATTTTCATGATGTGAATAATGTCGGAACGCTCGTAATTAGAAATCATAAGGACTAAATCTTACCATAAACCGTACCGTCCTCTGCCCGCCTCTTTTGACGAGGAGGTGTCAAAGCTCAGCCTGATTTCTCAATATTGAAAACGGACAATTAGGTTAAAACAAAAAGTTACCTTGTGTGCAACTTAAACAGCAGTCAAAAGAGATAACTGAAGTGCTTTGCTGCCGTTTTGCAGATTCAAAAAGACTCCGACCGTATGGCTTAATATCTTCCGAAACAGTCGATTTTGATAGTGCCATAAGTCTTTGACTTTGATCTTTGCTATTTGAAATCGCTCGACCAGTTGTGAACCGACCGTTTCGACCAACTTTCGCCAATACTTGGTTTGCTTAACCAATTTGACTTGTTCAGGCGAGGTTTCCATATTGCTTTTGAGCGGCGTAATCACCTGGGTCTGTCGAATGTCGAGCCATAACGCTTGTTGATATTCGCCCAGAAAGCCTTTATCCGCTGGAACTGTCCCCGAAAATCCCTCGATTAAAGTTCCGAGATGATTAATATCGTGGGCGCGGGCATTGAGCAGCGGGAAATGCGTAATCATTCCCGAACGCGCGATTCTTAAACCAAGTTTGAAGCCGTAATAATCCATCTTTTTCGCCGCGCAATGCCCGTAATCGGCGAGGGTGGCAAAGCGTTTATCGCGTCGTCCGCCGCGCGTGTAAGTGCAAACCGGCAGCGGCAGCGTGTCAATTGACTGCGCCGCATCAGAGGCGGCGCCGGAGGCGAGAACTAAAATTCTCTGGCAGATGAGTTTGGCTTGCCACAAATTAGCCGACTGCCGAACAAAAGTCGTGCGGTCAGGCAGATCGGGAAAATAATCCGGATAATGGCGTTTGAAATAATGGTAAATCTCCGCATCTTCGTGCAGTTTGAAGAACTCGCCGCAGATTTCAATAGTGATGACTTCCGCGTCAGTCAGTTTTGGTGCAAAGCCTTTGCTCCGAAATTGATAGCTGTTTTCAATCTTTTGCATAATCTCGACTACCAAACAGTAAACAGAAATGATAAAAATATCTCGTTCCATTGAGTTACTCTCCTGCAATTATAGATTTTGGGTAAAATCATTTTACAGGATTTAACTCTTTGGAACATTCAATTTTAAGTTGCACACAGCGTAAAATAATGCTTAATCCGGGTTAAGCGAGTGCGGATGGTTTTGTCGTGAGTTTAGAATTGCTGTCTTTATGCCGCAGGCGGCAAGTCACCGGATAAAGGCTTGATCCTGACTTTCGGCTTTCGGGGAGGCTGCCAATTCTCATTCTTAATGAGCCGGAAATTCCGACGCTTATCTGTCTGACTCTGTTTTTCCTGAGTTTGCTCGATTTGTTTTTTGACAGCTTTTTTCATTTTACAGTTGTTCATTCCAAATCATAGAACGTGTTCGATAACCTCAATTTGTGCTGAAGACGATTTTTGATTATAGCGCAAACTGGAAACAGCTCAACAATATTATTTTTGAGTTATGTTTCAGGCTGACAAAATCCTGTCCAAAAACTAATCTATGACAACATTCAGCGGCTGCCGGTTAAAGGCGCCGGGTGCGGGCAACACCATTTTCAGATGATGCCGGAAACCTGGACGGTTTTACCGGCAGTGCGGATATCCTCGAACGACTGTAATTTGCTGGAATTATTGCTCAGAGCTATCATTGTATTGAAACTGAACAGGTCAAGCAGCAGCGCTCGGCAGGATATTAGGGGAATCCGCCGAGCCCTTTTTTGCCCAGTGCATAACGTGTTCGACGCCAAACCTCTTTTTAACCCGCCATATCAATTCATGAATCGGATGCTCCGCATGGTATTGCTCATAATATTTTGAGTCAATAAAATCGAAAATGTTCGGGAATGCGTGGCAGCATGACCAGCCGCAAATCATTAATGAAAAATCTCGGCAGAGGAATGCATGGTATTGAATATCGGTGACGGCTTCGAGATTGACTTGATTCGGTTCCCAGTAACCGAAGCCAATCATCTGCAAGGCTTCGGCTACTGTCATGTTCGGATTGTCCAGAAGATTTTCAATCACACGCTCTGGCCGCGTTGAAAAATTAAAATACTTTAAATATTCGCAGATGGTTTTATCTCGCTCCGTATCGGATTCCTCGCACACGATACGAAATTGCATCGCGAGAGTTTTTAGAACAACATTTGGCTGGTTAAATATTTTTGTGGTGGTAATCATGATGACACATTAATATCATTATGGGAGAATTTAAAAATGCGGCGCGCGCTTTATAAATCGTCTAATAAATCTTTGCTCCTCCCGCGCCGGCTCGAACGTCCCGCCAGTCAAGCCCTGGAGGTGTCTGGAGAGCCGGAGAATATGCTCGAGATAATATTGCTGTTTGATCCGGTCTTGAAGGTCCGACGCTGGTCGCTAAAACGAAATGATTCAAGATTATTTTCTTTTAATTTCACCTAAAAGTTAAAAACGCGAATAGTCTATAAAGCCTATATAATATACTAAAAAGCACAATTAACCGATGAAATGGCAATTGAAACAAACTTGCTCTTTCAGTTGAAAATAAAGCCTAACCGATCAGCAGAATTAATCCAGCCGTGCTTAACCTCACAAATAACCGAGTTAAACGAGTAAATTTATAGTTGTGAAAATGGAATATCGAAATAACGCGCACTTTGACACAACGATTCCTTTTCGGCTTCGGCTCGTTTTTTCCGCTCTCCTTCGACGCGCTTTTCGATGGCGGTTTCTAAATTTCGCATAAACAGAAACGCCGGATTTTCGTAACTGCAATGGCGGTAGAGCGTTTCAATGTTAGAGTTTCCCCCTTGCTCCGCAAGAGCGTAATACGCCGCGAGCCTCGAACTGCCGCCGCTCGCCTGTAAAAAAGCCTGAATTACTTTCTCTAATGATGCCCGTTTTCTTCTTAGCGGGCGGGCGACATCAGCGAAAAAGCGCACGGTTTTCACAGCATCGAAATGGGCGCGTTCAATTTCCGTTTCGTCCGAATCCCAAAATCCGAGCGAATAAACGGCGCAGCCGCGCACCCATTCGTGGTTAAGAGTTTGTAAAGCATCGTAAATCTGCTGTCGTAATTCTGGAGCAATGAATGCTAAGGATGCGGCGGCTGATTCTCGAACGGTCAGATCACGGTCGCACAAAAATCGCGCGTATAATTTAACAAAACTTTCTGCGCTCGCAGATTTATTGCCGCTAATTTGCCGGGCGCGAGAAGCGACTGCTCGTTTCGCGCTCGGCTCTAAAGTTTCAGCGTCGGACATCTCTACGGCGCGCCGCAAAAGCCAAGCCGGGTCGTGATCGGCGAGAACGTAAACGGCGGAACTTTGTTTCCCCGTATCCTGTCCTTTCAGCGATGCTTCAAAACGCGCCCGCACGTTTTCCTGCGCCCGAGTTTCGCTGTGATAATAAAAACCGAAAGCTGCTATGTTCCGGGATTTCCTATTTGAATAGTGCCATTTCTCCCCGAAAATATCCGGCAGTATTTCAAACGTGGACTGTGCGCGAAACTCGGCAGCCGAACGAAGCAAATCCGACATTTTGTCAACGCCAAAACGATTAACCGCCGATTCGATAAGCGGCAGAGAATCGACGGATTTAAGGCGCACCAAAGACTGACCGATATTCTTTGCTATATAATCGCTCGTCGTCGCAGCCAATTCGGTTTCGAGCATTGAAATTGTCTCGACGCGATTTGATTCGTCTGCCCAACCGAGAGCGTGAGCGGCAAAGGCTCTTGCTACATCATATGACTCGTTACGGAACGCATCGAGAAAAACGTGAGTGAAAAGCGGCGCGTTAAATGCGCCGAGGGCTTCCAGGCAGAAATTGCGGGCGTATTCGTGAGTGCCGTCGCGGTCAAGCGCGATTTCGGCAATTTTATCCGGGCTAACAACGCCGCGCTGCAAAAGGGGACGAAGCACATCATACGGCAATTCAATGTTCAATCGCGGGTCTTCGCGCACGTAGTCGAGAATAATTTCGACTCCGCGTCCAGCGGTCACGCAAGTCCCCAGCGCCCGAATAATATAATATTCATATGCGCCTGGATGTTCATTTTCTTTTCGATTTTCCTTTGTTTTGCGCCTTGTAATTAACTCCTTCAACTTTTCAACCAAACCGGATTCCGCAGACGCATCACCGGCAATCCAAAGTGCGTTGCAAGTTTCCATTGTCAAACTCCAGTGGGACGCAGGCAAAAGCCGCGATATTTGCCGTCCGAAATTCGGAATCCGGCACTTGGCAAATGTTTTCAGAACCTCCTCGAAACTTATCAATTGACGTAGAGAAAATTCGTTGCTTTCAGTGGGCTGCGGCGGTTCGTTGAGAATGTCAATCAGGCGGGCGGCAAAATTCTTGTCTTCACCCGAATCGTTTGATATTTCGTCCGCGGCAACCAAAGTAAGTTTTTCCAATGATTCGGGTCGCCAGATTTGTAATATTTCGCGCAGCAACTGATTAACTATTCTGTCCGGCTCCGGCTGTCGCAATTGCCGGGCGAGTTCGCGCAAAAGAATTTCGGGAGTTTCCGGTAAATTGTAATCGCCCAAAATATCAACTGCCTCAAATGCTGTTACTTTGCCATTACCCGGGAGATTTTCTTTGATAAATTCTAAAACTAACTTTTCAGATTGTTTCTGATTAGTTGAAAGAAGCGCGCCGGCGAGTTTTTTAATCGTCCAACCAAGTAAATAAGCCTTTTCGCCGGTATGGGAAAGACATTTTTGAAACGCTTTTTCCAATGCGGAACTGACTGATGCGTCCGGCATCAGCGTAAAATATAAAGCGGCTCTGTCAAGCACGTCTAAATCCTCGCTGGCGAGTGCCTGTTTAATAAGCTTCGACTGTGAGCGGTCGCGCAGGCTGTAAGCCGCCCAAATCGAAAAACTCAGCAGTTCATTATTTTCTCGCAGCCCTTCTTCCAAACATTTTCGGACTGTTTCGGAGGCTTCAACGGTGCGGATTCCGATGGCTAAAAGACCGGCAAAGTAATCGCAACGCTCTTTGGTCGAATTGTCTAAATTGGTGATTCGCGCAAGAATCGGCGCAATTGCCGGTTCACCGATGCAGCGAAGAGCGCGGCGAGCAGTTTGCGAAACATAATAACGGTAGCTGTCAAAATCGGCTTGTTTCGGCAGTAATGACACGAGCGGCTCGATTGCTCTCTCGTCGCCGATTTCGCCCAGGATTTTTATGGTTTTTTCTCTGATTTGGTCGGCTTGATAAATTTCTCTGCCTGGTTCGGTATAAATGTCGGGACGTTCTTTCTGTTCGTTCCAATCGGGAAGCAATTTCTGCTGGACTCCGTTCATTTCTTCGAGCAATTTTAGCAGCGGTTCAACCGCCCGCTCACCCATTTCGACAAGCAGACGCTTTGAAACGTCGCGCAAGTGCATTCCCGAATCCATTTCACCGAATCCATAGGCGAGAGCGAGAATTACCTCAGACTGCAATTCATCGCGCGTCTGACTGTCGCATTCGTCCCAGATGTCATAAGCGAAAACGGCAGCGTCAGCCGATTTCTCCGTTTTCGCTTTTTGGGTCAGCCATACAATCAACGCTCGTTTATCGTCGTGAATTCTGCCGAACGCTATTAGCAATTCGTTATTTTTGCTTTCCCTAATTTTCGCCCCGATGATTGTTTCGTAAGGGCTGCCGTCTTTAATTCGACGGTTAAGCGCAACAGCGGCAAGATACTCGCGCATCGTTGAATGAACCCATTGACAAATTTCAGCGTGCCGAAACAGCACACCGCTGCGGCGGGTTAAAACCTCGCATAAATCACGCGCCGGTTTCTGAGCGCGAGCCGCGCCGTATCCCAGTTCACGCCGCAGAAACTCGGTACAGACATTTTCTAATTCCGCCACAGTATTTTCATCAGGTCGGTCAGTCATTGCCAAAGCCATCTCTTCGAGTGCAGGACGCGCGACATCGAAAACCTCGTCGCTTAATTCTTGCTTCAAGCCGCGCTTTTCGGCTTTTTCAAACAAAATGTTGATGAAATTCCGATATAACTCATTTTTACCCGCATCCGGCAAATCTCCCTGAGCTTCATAAACCGCCGCCGCAATCGTCAGCAGTAGCGGAGTCAGAATGAGCGACTCCCAGAATAAAGTTTCGCTTTCACTGAAACGCTTGACTTTGAAGAGAAAATCATCCGTGCGGTCGGCAAACCATCGCGTAGCGAAATCTTGTCGTTGCGCTTCGTCAAACGGCAACAAATCCCCGACAACACATTTTTCGCTTAAACGCCGAAACTCTTCGTCGCTTGCCGGGCGCGACGTAACGATGACCAAATGCCCGCCTGCTGTTAGGACACTGATTAAAATGTTTAAGTGTTGCAATGTCTCAGCCCGCCGTTCAGCTGCCACCTCGTCCAAACCGTCGAGCATTACGAGCCACGAAGCATTCAAATGTCGTGACCAAGAATCGAAAAAGTTTTCCGGCAAATCGCCGTTCAAAATCAAATCGCCGCCAGCGCGCAAACTTTCAAGCAACAATTTCGGAATGGCGATTTCGTTGACGGCAGCTAAAATCGGCAACCGAATGACAATAGGCAAATAGTGGTTCGGTAATCCGACTGAAGACGGATTTTCCCAAACGTCGTGCGCGGCTCGATGCAAAACTGTTGATTTTCCTGTGCCGCCCGCGCCTTGCAACAGAACCGGCTTCTTTTCGTGGCAGGCATATTTCAACACATCGGCAAGCGTTGAAATCGAATTCGTTTCGACAGCTTGGGACGCAGAATCTTCGTCCGCCCGCTTCCCTGCCAATGATATATTGGTTTTGCTTTGAGAAACTTCCGGCGCATTAAAGGGAAGCGGCACATAGATTTCGTTAAGGGAAAGTTTTTTGCCGGTCAGCGTTTCGTTCAACGCCAAATACGGCGTGTTGACGGAAAACGCTTTAACAGCTCGCAGATAATCATCAAAAATTGATGCGTCAAATTTTTCTCCGAGCCGTTCGGCAACGTCATCGCCGCAGAAAACGCGCACCCATTCGCGTCCGAAAAATTCGTCAACCAGTTCTGGTAAAACTCTCAATTTGTCCGAAAGCTGAACGTTGCCCCAAATAACAAGGGCGATACCATTCTCGCTCAAAACTTTTCGCTGCGTTTCAATTTCATCGGCGAGTTGCGTCTCTATCAAACTCTCTTTGGTGCAGAGTACAAATGTTTTAGCTTTTTTTACCCATTCTCCGGCGCAGAACTTTTTAACGGCATCTTTAATTTTTCCTGCTGTAAAATTGTTTTCGCGTTTGCATTGATAAACCGTAAATGAATTGTTCGATTTCATTCGCGCGTAAATATCAATTCCCTTCTGGGCTTGTCCGCGCACGCCATACAACTGGCAATGCTCGACATCCGCTTCGAGCGAAGCCAGCCGAAAACAAAGTTTTTCAAAATTTTCCCAAGATAATCCTCCGAAATTCAATTCTTGAGCGCGGGTCACAATCGGCGGCTCGGTTTTTGAATCCGGGGCAGCCGCCAACCAATTCCAGTCCGCTGATTTGTCTGTTTTTCGCTTCGCCATTTTATTGTTTTGATTTAAAGGTAATTTCCTTGATACTTATTTTTAACTATTTTACCTGAATTCATTGTTGTTATGAAAAATCTTTCCGATCAAATCTATATCGAGCAACTGCGCCAGAGATTATGGGCGAACAGAGGGTTAGGACGCGCTGCTGTAATGGTTGGAGCGGGTTTTAGCCGCAATGCCGCCGCGGTTTCGCCTGCGACGCCGGCATTTCCATTATGGTATGAATTGGCACAGGCAATGGCGGCGGATTTATACCCTTCAATTGGTAATAATTCCAACAAGGACGCGCTTCGCCTCGCTACCGAATACGAAAGCGTGTTCGGACGCGATGCGCTCAACTCATTAATCACCCGCACGATTCCCGACGCAAACTACAAGCCTGATTTGCTTCACCAAATGTTGCTATCGCTGCCGTGGTCGGACGTTTTTACAACTAATTATGACACTCTGCTGGAGCGTACATTACCGGAGATTCACGACCGCAAATATGAAGTAGTTTTGACTCCCGCAGATTTGCCAACCCGCGTCAAACCGCGCATCGTCAAACTGCACGGCAGTTTTCCTTCGCACCTTCCATTCATTGTTACGCAAGAGGATTTTCGCACCTACCCACGTGAGTTCGCGCCGTTCGTCAACACGGTGCAACAGTCAATAATTGAAAACGCTTTCTGTCTCGTCGGTTTCTCCGGCGAAGACCCGAATTTTTTATATTGGACGGGCTGGGTGCGCGACCACTTGGGTAAACTCTCACCGCCGATCTATCTGTGCAGTTTATCTGAGGTCTCGCTCGCCGAAAGGCGCGTTCTGGAAAAACGCAACGTCTTTCCGATAGATTTATCTCAGGTCATCGAAAGAAGCGAAATTCCCGACGACAACTTGCGATTCGCCAAAACACTCGAATGGTTTTTGCTCGAACTATGGAACGGAGCGCCGCTCAACAATCTCAATTTCCCGAAACTCGAACGGCAAAATCGCTGGACGGCGAGCCACGGCGTTCCGGCTCCGAACAGCGGAACAGCAAAGGAAAATGATTTGGGCGAAGCGTCTGTTAGCGGCTTTAATACAAAACTTGAAACAAACGAATTACAGGAAATTCAAAATCGTTGGAAATCGCAGCGCGAATCTTATCCGGGCTGGGTCGTCCTGCCGATTGATAATCGCGAGCAACTCTGGCGATACACCGAACACTGGATTAATCCAGTCTTGAATTCTCTTGATAAATTGCCCGTGCCTGAAAATCTTTCACTGCTTTACGAACTGAATTGGCGATTGGAAAAATGCCTGCTTCCGATTCTCGGCGAAAGCGTGGCGGAAAAATATCGGCAAACGCTCTTGCGATTCAATCCGTTTCCGGCTTTCTTAAATGCTGATGCCGAGTTTCAACCGGGCAATGTAGCGGGACAAAATTTCAAATGGAGCAAAATCAGCCGCGAGTGGTTGGAGTTGATGTTTACCCAGATGCGTGAAGCGAGGGAACAGTTCGACGATACTGCTTTCCAAGAGTATGTCGAAAAACTGCGGGAAATTGTGCGGCAAAATGATGACTGGCAAGCGCACTGGTTTTACGAGCGGTGTTTGTTTGCCCTTTTTCGGCTCGACCACGAAGCGGCGCGGAAAATTCTTCTGGAATGGAACAAAAATTTAGGCGATTCGTTTTGGCGCGTTAAACGTGCGGCTATACTGGCTGAAATCGGAGAAATCGAGCAAGCCGAAGAACAGGCAGAAGCGGCATTGGCGAACATTCGCTCAAGGCAAGAGCTGTTCGCTGACGATTACACTTTGTTCTCGCAGGAAGGCTGGACGATGTTGCTGCTCAAAGGCATTAAAGACAATCGGATTTTGGGTGGAAATAAAACAAGTGGTGAATATCGTGACCGCTGGGAACAGTTGGCGAGTTATCGCTCTAACCCTTGGATTGATTTGGAAAATTTCGCGCTGACGGTGAGAAATCTCGACCCGCGTCAGAAGCCCGCAAAAAGCACGGTCAAAGGATTTTCGCCGGGCGAGGAAACCGTCAGTTACGTCTTGGGTTCGGCGAGCGAACCGGAAAAAGCGCAACTATCGCTCGCTTTTCTGCGAATGTTTGAAGATGCCGGACTTCCCTTCAGATCGAATCAGGTGATTAATTTTGCTGAGGCAATCACGAATGCCGCCATTTGTCTGGCGATTTCCGATTTGGAAAAAACAATCAGCACGATTATTCGTATCGAGAAAACCGACGACATCGGTGAATGGTTTCACCGCCATCACGTCGCCAAGCTGCCGGAAGCGGCGGTCAACCGCTTTTTCGTTTTGTTTTCCGCTTCGTTTGTCGGGGCGATTTATAGATACCAGCAATCGCTTGGAAGCGATGCTGGAGAAACGGCTTTAAGACGTATCAGGCTTTTCGCCGAACTTTTGTCGAGGCTTTGCTTCCGTCTGCCGACCGATCAACTCGAAACTGTTTTTTCATACGCCGTAGATATTTATAAACATCCGTTGTTTACACAGAACGCTTGGCTGCACGAAGCCGTCACGGTTTTATTCAAACGGATTCTGGAAACGATGTCGCCAATCAACGTTTTGAGTCGGATGAAAACATTGCTCGCGTTGCCGATACCGGGCGAAGGTGGCTTTGAAGTTGCCGAGCCGCAAACTTGGATTGAGCCAGGAGAGAGAATACGCTGGACGAAAAATTTTACACTGCCGGCAGGATTCGACCGCTCTGACTGGAATTCGGCGATTGAAAATTTATTGAGAATCGTCCGAAGCGGCGCGAGAGAAGCCAGACAAAGAGCCGTTTCGCGTCTAGCGACATTGGTCGGGATTGAGGCTTTGACAGCCGGAGAGACGGAAGAGTTTGCCCGCGCGCTTTGGTCGCGGACTGACCCGCAAACCCATTTGCCAATCGAAACAAACAGCGAAGTGTGTGGCTTCTTGCTGTTTTTGCCGAACCCAAATGCGGAAGAAACAAAAAATCTCCTTCGCGGATACCTAACGACGCAAGATTTTCCGCGCACCGTGCAACGCCACACAAGCGAAAACGGTCAACAATCTATCGGAATCGGAACCGGAACGGGTGTGAATTTGCTGATTAACAACATCATTGCCGTTACGCTCCAATCGTATTCGACTCCAAAAGAACAGGAGAAACTGATTGACTGGTCTGCTGAGGAAACGAAAAGTTTTCTCGATAAAGGCATCCGCTGGTGGGACGAGGAAAAGCAGTATCTCAGCAAATTCGTTGGTGGTTTTGAAATGGCGGGCGACAATATCCGCCGTCAATTTCTGCAATTAGCCGACCTTATAACGTGGGTTTTATTGCCGCGCCTTGCAAATGCCGATGCGGAAACAAAAGAAAACGTCAAAAGAATTTTGAGTGAAATGGATGCGGAAAACGTATTCCCGCTGTCGGCTCTGCCGGGCAAGTTGTATGTCGCGCCGGAAGAAGCGGATGAAGTTTTTTCAAAAGTATTGACCGGCTTGCGTTCTGTAGTCGAAGAGAAGGTAGCTTCCGCCGCTCACGGAGCGCGTAATTGGTTATTTTACGCCCGAAAAAGTAGATTGATAACGTTTCCCGAACGGTTACTCGACGAGATAATCAACATCGCCGTTTTGCGGCGGCAGCCAGGATTACTGTCAGTCATTAAAATTCTCGCTTGGACGGCTGAACTTATGCCGGAAGTGCTTGGAACTTCGCATTTTGGAGATTTAACGATGACTTTGGAATTTCTCAAAACAGAAACGGGTGCTACCACTTTAAATCTGCCTGACGATGACGGCAAAAATCTAATTATTCAAGAAGATGAGAAGGCAGCGTTTCAAGCTCCGTGTGAGCGATTGGCGAAAGCGATAAAACAATATTGTGAAACTGCTGGCAAACCGTTGCCTGAAGTGATAAATTTTTGGCTTAATGGTCATTAGTCTCGTGCGCTAATTATTCCTTATGGTGGAGATAAGCAGCGTATAATTTCGCCATTAAAACCCGCTCGATAAAAAAGATCAAGGATGCGGGCGCGAGTTTTGTATCGCGGATAAGATTGAGAAGTTTGATTTCGACTTAACCAAAAGCCCAATCTTAATTCACCAAAAGTGCGGAAGTTCCCGAGATAACTTGCCAAAATCAGAAGTCTAAAGTTGATTGCATTTTCGCTTCAATTATACATTAAATGCCATCGATTTCCGTTTTTATCTCTTGAATAATTGCACGAATCCGATCAACCAATTGAGAATTAATCTCTTTGTCATCGAGTTTTTGGCACTCTTCATACGGCAAATAAACCGTCAGCAATGTTCCCAGCGACACGTCAAAATGAGTGCGATTGGTTCTTTCGAATTTGTCATTCCAATCGCACTCATCTTTCCAGTTGGGTATGAAACATTTATTTCTCCAATCAACAATACAATCGTCAAACGCCCGTTCAATTCGCAGCCAATTTGCTCGCTGATGTTTGCCGGCGAAATTTTTGAAGAACGTCAGATTATGAGTCTCCCTGCTTTCCAGTGTGGTTGGTCGAATCCAGAGCAGTGCCGAATTGAAATGGCTGAATCTGATATACGGTTCGATTGATACTTGATAACCGCAAATATTTTCCTCTCGAATTAGTCCCTGCGGCTTTTTCCCGAAAAAGTGCCGCCCTTGTTCTTTGGTATCGCCGACGTGCATTCGAATGACGATAAAATTTGAACCGTCTTTTTGGATTTGTTCAACTCCGATTTCACCAATCCACTTAAAGTCAACCTTGATGACATAAGCACCCCAACAATATTAAATTAGGTCATTTTGGAATATGGAATAAAATATAATGCTGATAACAGTCAGAATTCTAAGCCGACCAACAAAACTCTGCGTGGCAATATAGTTTAATCTATTTCTGTTGGGGTGCTTAATTGGTAAGCGGTTGTCAGTCCTGCTTCCAGACATTTTTCACGAATCTTGATGGTTAAGCCGTGGGTTTTTACCAAATTGTTATTTTGACTTGTCATAATTTTTTGTTATTAGCGGAAACAAGAATACAATGTTCGACCTTCAAACATAGATATTTAATGGGTTTTGCTGAAGATAGGGCAAATTTGAAAAGAGAAAACAGAGAGCCGAACCACTGCCTGCCAAATTAAAATATACGCGAAATCAATCAAAGAAATCCAACATTTTTACGGCGGTTGAATTCCTTATTACTGATTTATACCCATTGTCCGGCATTATAAACCTCCGCCAGCAATCTGCTCGAAAAGGCGGCAAGCTCGCGCATCCGTCGTAATTGCTCGACTGATACACCACCCTGAGCGGAAACAAACAACTGCGACGCGCCTTGGTCAACGAATCGCAAGTCTTGTGCGATTTCAATCAAGCTCAGTCCGCACATTCTTCGGGTCATTCCCGGGGCGGCAAGCGCGTGATAGCGCGACGCCCATAAATCTTCTCTGCCGAGTCGTCTTTTCGCTTCAGCAAGACTGACAACTGCGCCGACTTTTAATCTGCCTGCAAGTCCCAGTTCGTCCGCTTCGCCCGTTGTAACAATCCACAACACATCGCCTGCCGCCACGCCGTTTAACTGATTGCTGCCCGCGTGGTTTAATAAATAGTTTTCGTTTAAATGACTTTCGACTGTTTCCGGCAGCCAGTAAAGCATAAAATTACGCGACATATTCTTTTTCTAATCCTTTGTTTTTCAATGCGTAAAACTTTTCTTTTTGAAAACGTCCTGCTCATTGTCTTCAAGTGACTAAATGATTTGTTTTGGAGCAAATCGGAAATTGATGTGAAAAGTTTTTTGCTTTACTAAAGAACGCGTGTGGTTTTTTCAGCGGGGTAGAATGCGGATTAGAAAGCTAAAACCAGCAGTGCCGCGCCGATAGCAAGAAGAATTCCGACAGAGACAATTGTTAAACAGCCGCTGCCAGTAGCGGTGTGATGATGGTGATGCGCCGTTGCTGCATAATCGCCGTATTCATCAATGAAATGCTCGTCTCCGCATTCGCCGTCTTCAAAAAGTTGCGCTGCCGCTATTGTTTCGATTTCCAGATCGTCAAATTCGTCGATCTCATTCATATTTTTTTTTGTTAAATCTTCCAAATTTGAAAAGAGGCGAGAACGGGTAATAATTCCAGTCTCTTTTTGAATAAGCAATGTAGATGCGGCTGGTATAATCGGAAATAAATGTTTACCTTAAACCAGCGGATTGCCTGCCGAAAATTGTAAAAGTTCTGCTTCTCTGTTTAGTCTTGCCGTTTATTTTGGACGTAATTCCAGGTAAGGAGCAAAATCGGCAGCGATTTTCTGTACCGTTTTATCGTCCAGCACTTTTATTTTTGCCTCGGTCGGTTTCTTCTCCAAATACAGCTCGAGTGTAACCTTGCCGCACTGCGATGAAACAGCGTCCCCCGGATATAAGTAAAAACCTTTGTAGGTTACATCCTTTACCGAAATCAAATAATCGCTTTCACTTAAAATGTGAGCGATTTTAGCCGGATGAATCGGCTCCACCTCCGTGTCGCCGCACATTAATCGCATTTTATAAAAATCCGTCTTGAAGCGAAGTTTCGCCTGCGTGCGGATGCCGTAATTTGCCGCCACCCCGCGACCCACCGCGCCCCAGAAAGATTCGCCAAGCGCGGGAGTTGCGCGAATAATCAAAATCGGTTTGTAGTCGCCGACGTATTCGCGCCAGCCGCGGATATCTTCAAACGGGCGGAAGGTTCCCTGAACTGCGCCTTCTTTTTTATTTCGTTTGCCGCGTGTTTTAGCAGCTTCGCGTTCGGCTTCGGTTTCCATCCGGTATTTAAGAGTGGGCGTCATAAAGGTGACGGTAAAATCGCCCATCCCCAGTAAATAACGGGAAGTGTCGAACTTCTTGGCGTTAGCAACCTCTTTGATAGCTTCGAGCGGAAAAGTGTCGGTCGGGTCAACCGCCAGCAGTTTGGAAAGCGGTTTATCAGCTGCGGACATTTTCTTTCGGGCTTCTTCGACAACGGGGTATGCCTGCTCGATGCGGATTATTCCTGAAACACCCGGTCCGCCCGATTCGGACAAGTTGCCGAAAGTAGTAATGCCGACAACCTCGCGGATCGAATTAAAGAGTGCGCCGCCGGAATTTCCGTGATTGATATTGATGTCGGAAATAATCGCTTTGTCTTCAATTTTACTGGCAATTCCCGTAGTAATAATTTTCTTTTGGTTAAGCGGACTCCCGATGGTGAAAACTCTTTCGCCCTCGGTGACGGCGGGTTCTGCCAGGTCTGTTTTAGCGATTGTCGCAACGGTTGCATCCGGCATTGATTCAAAGTTTGCTCAGAGAACGGCAACGTCTTTTTCCGCGCTTGAAGCAAGCAGAACCGCACGGACTTTTCTTTTCTGGTCGAATTGAACGGCGATATATTCCGATGGTCCGACGACGTGTTGGTTGGTTAGAATCAAACCTTCCTTATCAATGATAAATCCGGTTCCGTGACCGAACTCGCTCCAGACCGTGACGACGCTCGTTTTCAAGCGGTTAAAGTTTGAAGTCAGCTCATCCTTGATGCGACCTGGTTTGACTGATTCGGTCGGCTGCAAAATGGCTAAAATTACGGCATCCGATACGCCTTCTTTTTTGAGTTCCTGAAGCGCTGCAGGCGAAGTGTCAAAGTTTCCGCCTGAAGATTTGATTTTGGCTAAAATGATTGCTTCGGGCAGACCTGATTTTGACATTTCAACTAAATCTTTGTTGGTCAGTTTTTCCGCTTTTACTTCCTGAGCTGAAACAGGCGCGGGAAAGGCGGAAAAGGTTGAGAAAATAAGCGTTGTCTTTAAGACAAAAAGTAAAAGGTTTTTCATAAGTTTTTAAGTTTTTTGTGATTGCATACAAATGCTATCGGAAAAGGTTGAGCGCCGATTTATTAATACGGCGCGGTTCGATTGAAATGCGACTATTGAAATGGCGGCTCACCATCGTTTTACTCGAAGGTTATTTTCCTGTTTGTTCTTCACTTTGAAAATAATCGTCCCGGACGCTTTCTTCGCGCCGGATTTTACAGAAAAGAACGCCTCTTGCCTTTTTATCAACATCGAACGCTCTTTTGACATCGGCGGGATTTGCTTCAAATCTCAAGGTGTTGGTAATTGAAATGGAGGCGGCGACTTTTTCGACATCGTGATTGGCGCCGATGTAGGTAAAAGTCCAGTTATCGTTCTTTAGTTTGCTGATTAATTGATTGATTGCCGCGCCTGAATACTCGCATGAAGCGTTTTCTTCCCCGTCGGTTAGGATTGTTACCAGAACGTTGTAATCCGTTTTCGATGCCATCTTCTGACGCAGTTTATTAACCGAAAAACCGATAGCGTCATAAAGCGGCGTGGACGCGTCCGGCTGGTAAATATTGCCGTCAATCTCGCTTAAGTTTTTTACTCGTTTAGCGAACAGCTTCGGTTTGATACCCAACCCGTTAAAAGTAACGAGGGATACGAAATGCTCCTGTTCGGGAAATTGATTTTCAAAACCTTTGACGGTTTGAACGACTTCGTTAAAACCCTGGACAGTAGCCGCTTTGATCGCCTGCATCGAGCCGCTTTCGTCGAGAATAATGAGATTGTGAACGGTGCGTTTTTTGAAACCACCCGTTGTACCTGATTTGTTTTTCATAATACTTTCCTCCTGTTTGTGCGTATAAAAATTCGTCTTCTCTTGAGGGAGAGTTTGAACTCAAACAAACTCTCCTTTTGTTTATAAAATGGGGTGAGGGTGAGATAAAGGGCGTAAAAGTTTTAAAAGTGAGGCTAAAGAAAACCCGCGCTACAAAGCTAGAGCCATTGCTTTGTGCTGTTCCGCCGGATATGTAAAATTCATCTTGCGCCAAGCGTTACGCGTTACTTTCACGTCCCTCATGCAGTATTTGTAGATCTCCTCGAAACGCTCCTCAAGAAAAGCGTTATAAAGATTTGCCCCGTCGATACCGCCGTCTTTCGGATTCTCTAACCCGAGCGCATAGGCTAATTTTTTAAGTGATGTCGAGCCGCCCCATTTCCAGCAATCCCAGACGCGCATCGTGTCGAAGATCGGCGCTTCCCGATATTTGCCGAAGTAGAAATCAACTGTGAGGCGAACGCCCTGAATGATCGAACGCTGCATGATAAACGGCAGATCGAAATCCATAATGTTGTGACCGATAATTAAATCCCGCGCGGTATCGAAACCGCTCAAGTACTGCCAGAATTCAGCCAAAATTACCCGCTCATCCGGCTCAAAATCTTTTGACTCCGCGCGCCATCCGAAACAACCGTGTTCCGTAATTGCGCCGAATTCATTTTGTTCCGAGTAACCGACGCAGAGGATTCTGCCGAGGTTAGCGTCGCAGGCTGTCTTGCGAAACTCTTCTTCTGTTTCCCAGAAAAGTTTGCTTTCAAACGGTTCATCTACGGGAAGCGTTTCAATGTCGATGGTAATAATTCTTTTTGTCATAATTCGTGCTCTTGGCGATTGTTGTTTATCTCTGCTCGTATAAATGTGATTAAAGACCCGAAATCGGAAAATGCAGTCCGACATTTGTGTTTTTAAGTTCAACGACAACGAAATCGGTCAGGATAATATCAAGGCGCACGTCCAAAAGGGCGGGCATTTTTTTAACGAGCGAGCTTAAAGCCCGCGACTTGACCGCGTATGCCGCCTGCCGCTGCGCCCCGCGCGATTTCTTCGCCAAACCGTTAGCGGTTCGCGCCCGAAACATCAATCTCTCGGAATTGTCTTTTTCAACTCCTGCTAAAATCTGGTTAAAAGTCGGTCTATGCTGTGCCATTTTCTTTTTCTCCTTCAATATGCGAATGTTTTCGCGTTACGTATAAGAAATGACCGGTACCAGGACGAATCGGAAATAAAAAAGCCGAAAAGTTTTAAAACTTTTCGGCTTTTTTATAGTTCCTATTTTTAAAAAATTAAATTTTCATTTCTTGCATGGATATGGTGACGCCGACAGTATTGTTTTTATTCTCCGGTGAACAAATAGACTTTAAATTAATAAATGCTGTAGAGAATTTTGAAGTTATCTGGAACTGATCAGTTTGGGCGCGTTACTTTTTTCAATAAAGAGAAATGCGTTCTGTTCAAATTGGCGGGCAATCTCCAGTGCCGTTTGGCAATCAACTCCCAATATCAGAACGCTTGGCTCTGCCGTCCAATCTTCCGTTTGACTTTCACCGTAGCCGTAAAGGAATTTGTACCCTTTCTCTCTGAGAATTGAAACGAGTTCTTCTTGTCTTTTTTCGTTTTCAGCCCGGCTCAGCGACTGCGAATATGGATTATAAGCTGTCAGAAAAGCGGCTGAAATTGATTCGTTTTTCACCAGTAAATCATCGAGACCTGAGTTTTTCTCATCAATCCGCAGCGTTAAATTAATTGTTTCGTCTTTAACTATGTAATCAGTTTTCAAGTATGCCTCGAACAATTGATCCAATACTTCACGGTTAGTTTTTGATTTATGGTTATTACACTTGATTGCGAAATCGAATCGCTCGACGATTTCCCACAAATTGTCGGGTAAGCGTTGTTTAACTTCTGCTGTTATGTGCGGCGGAATTTCTTTGTAAAAGGCTTCAGCAATACTTCCCGCAATGCAAGCAATAGTGTCGCTGTCGCCGCCGATTGAAATTGCAAGTCTTACCGCATCTTCAAAACTTTCTGATTCAAGAAAAGCAATGATCGATTCAGGCACCGACCCCTGACACGACACATCAAATTTATAATCGGGTCTTATTTCAGATAAACTGCGGTTCAAATCGTAATTAAAACGCCTTTCTATTTCCTGTTTGATTGTCTCTTTGCCTTCGCCCTGTCTTGCCATCAGTATCGCGAGAGCGACGGATTGAGCGCCCTTAATACCTTCGGGATGGTTGTGAGTAGCAGCGGCGCTTTTTTCGGCTTCTCTTAAAACATCACCCGCAGTATTAAAAGCCCATCCAATCGGGCTGACGCGCATTGCCGATCCGTTTCCCCAGCTATTGTACGGCTCTTTGCTCGGTGAAAAGATCCAATTTCTAAATGAGCCGCCGTAACCGGCATTCGGATATTTTCGTCCGTACAATTTCAGCGTACCTGTGTAATCAAGATCATCTAAAATGGCGTGAGCGACGGCAATCGTCAACACCGTATCATCCGTAAACCTGGAATTTTCGCCGAACAACGGAAATTCAGTGGATTTTATATTGTTTCTTTCATAAACGGATCCGATTATATCTCCGGCGATTGCTCCAAGCATATTTGTTTTCCTCTTATTTACTTATGTTGAATGTTAAAATTACTCGCAGCCAGTGTGAAATCTAAATGATGTTTCTATTAAAAAATTTCATGGTGGATTGGCAATCCTGATACAAGAACTTCCGCGCGTTTACTGCTTTCTTCTTCGTTCATCTTAAATTGAACGGATACTTTGCAAATGCGGAAAAACATCTACTTCATGGCGGTCAATTTCACTCTCCCAATCAAGAGGCTTGCCCGCTGCCTGGCGTTCCATCATGAACGTTCCCATATCCATATCTTCTTCAAGATAAGCGAATTGTTCATCCCTGAAAGAAAACGGAGAGATATCTTCCAAAATATCTAATTCTTTCAATTCTGAAATCGGAACTTGGAGCCAACTGTGCCTTGGACTTTCAAACAAAAGATATTTCTTTCGGTTACTCATGAATATATATTCGCTTCCGCTGGCAAAAGACATAAATGCTTTTACCCAATGAGACTGAAGTGGTCAATTATTTACTTTCCGGCAGAGGTCCTTTCTAAAGTTTTAAAACCTTCGTTTAACTTGAGCATTAATTCGTTGAGACGTTTCTGCGCCGCCTCTGGATTTTCAGCAAAATACATAACCGCATTCCAACTAAGTATGGCTCCCGAATTTTGACCTGAATAGCTTTGCTCTGTAACGCCTAGGTTCTGTTGATATAACTATCTGAGCCAGACCATTGTGCTGGCAAACTGCACGAAACTCAAATAGTTCTTTGCCAATTTATCAAACCTGGAAAATACGCGACGGAAGTGTTTGAGTTTCCCGATATAGCATTCAATCAAATGTCGTTCTTTGTATAAATGCTTGTCGATTACGCGCTGCCTTTTGCGATTTGCCCGCGACGGAATAACAGCTTTCGAGCCGAGTTCTTCGAGTTTTAGAAGCAGCGCCTCCGAATCATAACCTTTATCTGCCAGGACATAATCGGCGGACAGATTCTCAATCAAGGATTC
>JAABUN010000585.1_pt1 | contig 91650 bp, 77 predicted proteins | sample 5559311 | NCBI WGS metagenome assembly JAABUN01 (sample SAMN10711877, study PRJNA513370) | rock metagenome | isolation source: Antarctica rocks | place: Antarctica: Victoria Land, Siegfried Peak sud | reverse complement strand
GGCGATGGGTCGGTTAAATATATGAAAGGAGCTTTTCGTGTGCTGCTGCACACTCCTGATGATTTTTCACGTTTCGAGATGTGGTACCGGGAAGATCGCCGGTTGATTACACAGCCGATAAAAGTGCACACTTTTCAAAATCATTATCTTGAAATGACTAAAGTTCATCTTACTAAAGGATAAAAAAAGTCATAAAATATAGGCTCAAACAAGAAGGAGTATTCCACTTATCACCCATCAACTGGTTCTTTTTTTATTATCATTTATTTGGCTAAAAAAGCGGATGATGCATACAGGAATTACTTGTTTGAGTTGTAAACTTGCAAGAACCACAATTATGAAAACATTGATTGCGGCGGCTTTTGTAATATGTTCAATCGCCGCATTTAGCCAGCAGGAAAAGCCTTTTACTATAATGGGAAGCATTAAAGGAAAATACGAGCCCGTACAAAAAGTTTACCTTAGTTACCGTACAAGCGGGTCAACTGTTATAGACAGCAGTATTTTGAAAGATGGGAAATACAACTTTTCAGGAAAAGTGGCCGAACCTGTAAGAGCACAGTTGCTTGCACGACCAGCATCTGTACAGGATATGAGCACCTGGAGGGCACAGCGTAAAGATGTTGCTTCATTAATTTTAAGTTCCGAAAAAATTGAAATTACTTCTATTGATTCTTTCAGCAACGTAACTATTAAAGGCTCTGCTGCTAACGATGAGCTTGCAAAGATTGAAAAGGAAATGAAAGTGATTAACCAAAAAGGTGAGGCATTAAATAACCAATATATAGAAAAGGATAAGGCTAAAGACGACGCCGGTAAGAACAAGATAATGGCTCAGTTCAAAAGCCTCGATAAAGAGTCTAAAAACATATATCGCAAATACCTTCAGGCAAATCCCTCTTCGCCAATTGCTATGATTGTCATCAATCAATACGCAGGTCACGATATAAATGCCGATGAAGTAGATCCTTTATTTGCTGCTTTGCCTGCAACAGTAAAAAGCTATCCGTCTTATAAAGAGTTTAGCGATCGTTTAGTGGTGGCCCGTAAAATTGGTGTTGGCAAACCTGCAATAGACTTTACTCAAAATGATACTTCAGGCAGGCCCTTAAGTTTATCTTCTTTTAAAGGCAAATATGTATTGGTTGATTTTTGGGCAAGCTGGTGCGTACCGTGCCGACAGGAAAATCCAAATGTTGTGAGTGCTTTTAATAAATATAAAGACAAAGGTTTTACGGTGCTTGGTGTAAGCCTCGACCAACCAAATGCCCAGGCGAGATGGATCAAAGCTATTCATGATGACGGCCTTACTTGGACGCATGTTTCTGACCTGAAATATTGGAATAATGAAGCAGCTCAATTATACGGTGTTCGCGCTATTCCTTTCAATTTATTGTTAGATAAAGAAGGGAAGATCATTGCAAAAAATATAAGAGGGGAGGAGCTGCAAACAAGGCTTGCAGAAATATTTCAGTAGCTACTAAATAATTAAGTTTGAAAGGGTAGCTAAAAGACTGCCCTTTTTTGATTCGTGCTTTTATTTAATTTTACGAGATTTATGACTAAAAGAATTCTAATCTATTTTAAAACAAGCAAGAAGGTTAAAAGCTTGTTTACAACGTTTTTGATTGCTGCTTTAGTTGGTAGCTTTAGTTGCGCTGCGCAAAAATTTGGGGGTAATCCTTCATCATTAAAATGGCAACAAATAAATACGGATACAGCAAGGGTAATTTTTCCTGAAGAGCTTGATGAAACGGGAAAAAGGGTTGCTTCAGTAATTAGTGAGTTACAAAAAAATCATGCTTCAACTATTGGCAACAAGGTTCGTAAAGTAAATATCGTTTTACAAAATCAAACTACCATTTCAAATGCGTATGTTGGTTTAGGCCCTTACCGAAGCGAGTTTTATTTGTTTGCTCCACAAAACAGCTTTGAGTTAGGAGCACTAAACTGGGCGGATAATTTATCGGTGCACGAATACAGGCATGTTCAGCAATACAGCAATTTTAATGTAGGATTGTCTAAAGCTTTCAGCATTCTTTTTGGACAGCAAGGGCAGGCACTGGCAAACGCAGCAGCAGTTCCTGACTGGTTTTTTGAAGGTGATGCAGTGTTTAATGAAACCGCTTTAAGCAACCAGGGCAGGGGCAGAATTCCTGATTTTTTTAATGGTTACCAGTCATTGTTTCAACAGGGCAAAAGATACTCTTATATGAAGTTGCGTAATGGGTCGTTACGAAATTATGTTCCCGGTCATTATGAGCTCGGTTATCTATTAGTTGCTTACGGACGGGAAAAATATGGAGCAGATTTTTGGCGAAAAGTTAGCCGGGATGCAGCCGCTTTTAAACCCTTAATTTATCCCTGGCAGGGGGCGGTTAAAAAATACGCAGGTATAAAATACCAGCAATTTGTTAGCGATGCAATGAAGTTTTATAATGATAAATGGCAACAGGCAAAAGGAAATACGATTGAATATATAACTCCCGTTCATAAAGATTATGTTACTAATTATAAGTATCCCTATGCGGCAGAAGATGGTTCTTTAATTGTTTTAAAAAGAAGCTACAAACAAATACCTGCTATTTACAAAATCAAACCGGATGGAAAGGAAGAAAAGATAACAGTACGGACAATCGCCAACGATGATTACTTTTCTTACAACAATGGCAAAATTGTATTCGCTTCGTATAAACCGGATGAGAGATGGGGCTACCAGGAATTCAGCGAGATTACATTAGTAGATGCAGCCACAGGAGCCAAACAAAAAATCACTCATAAAGAAAGATATTTTTCGCCTGACATTTCTCATGATGGTCAAAAGGTGGTTGCAGTGGATATGCGCACCAGTCAAATGTCTAACATAGTGGTGGTTGATTTACAAGGGCAGAAAGTATTCAGGTCCACAGCAATGAGAGGGCTGGTTTATACTTACCCAAAATTTTCAGCAAACGATAAGTTTATTTATTCTGCTGTTCGTAACGAAGATGGAAACATGTCGCTCGTAAAACTTGAGCTGGCAACCGGAAAAGAAACACGACTCTTGCCTTATCATAATCGTATCATTGGTTTTCCAACAGTGCAGGGCGATACCATTTTCTTCAGCAGTTCGTACAGGGGAAGTGATGAAATATGGGCTTTTATTGAAAGCAAAAATCAGATATTTCGTGTAGCCGTAAATCCAACAGGTTTTTACCAGGCGGTTTTTCAGCAGCAGCAAATCCGTTTGGTAGCATCAAACTTTACTGCTGATGGTTACAGGTTGGCTGCCCTGCCTGCTTCTTCTTTATTGTGGCAACCTGTAGGCGAAAAAGAAAATGCATTACCTGATTTATATGTACCAGAGGCATTGCAGCAGGAAAACAAGGCAACCCTCGATAGTATTCCTGTAAGAAATTTTAATGTAAGCAAATATTATAAGTCTCATAACCTTATAAATTTTCATAGCTGGCTTTTTAACGTTCCTGTCTCGTCTGATTATACAATCCCTGAAATTTCGTTCACTGTTTTGGGGCAAAACATATTAAATACCCTTCAAACCGAACTTTCATACACATACAACCTTAACGAGAGCAGTCATAGAGTTGGCATTGGCGCTATTTACGGAGGATGGTATGTTCAGCCAACGATCGGTGTAAATCAAACCTGGAACAGAACTGTTGTGCAAAACCGGGATACCTCTTTTACCTATAATGAATTTAATGGTCATGCCGGGTTGCGGCTTCCTTTAAATTTCACCGGTGGAAAACTATACCGTAACCTTACCTTAAGTACCACCTATAATAAGCAACAGGTTAATTGGACGGGCATTGGTAAAACTTTACGACGAAACAGAAACTTTGATTACTTAGAGGGAAGATTAGCGTACGCACAACAAATACAAAGGGCAGTTCAACATATTTATCCACGGTTTGCTCAAACACTGTCGCTTCAGTACAGGCGCAGCATTAATAAGCTAACAGCAAACCAACTGTTGTTAAACGGGGGACTTTATTTGCCTGGTGCACATCCTAATCATAATATTGTTTTAACCGCAGCTTACCAGCAGCGCGATACGATGAACCAGTACTTATTTTCAAATAATTTTCCTTTTTCAAGAGGTTATACTGCTGTTGATTTTCCTCGTATATGGAAGGTGGGAGCGAATTATCATTTTCCTTTTTTGTACCCTGACCGGGGCTTTGGAAACATTTTATATTTTCAACGAATAAGAGGCAATGGCTTTTACGATTATACGCAAACTAAAAGCCTGAGAACAGGCACTAAGTATAACTTTAGTACAATTGGTGCAGAAATTTTTTTTGATACAAAATGGTGGAACCAGCAACCCGTAAGCTTTGGTATCCGCTACAGCCATTTACTCGATAAGGAGTATCGTGGTACAACAAATCCAAATCAGTGGGAGGTAATATTGCCGGTGGGGTTGTTTAATTAAAGCAAAAAATTATTTCAGCCAACTCTTTTCCCACTTGTTGAACACCTTTTATATTCTTTGCGTTTGCGAAGGAGAAGGCTTTTTTATTCCTTTTATATACTGGGCTAACAGGCTTTGATTAATTCTAATCCATTTGGAAAGGGCTTTAGCATTAATAACTTTATAAAACTCAAAAAACTGGGGCAAGTCTAAAGTTTTTTTCAGTTATTGTTTTGTCTTCTTCTTCAAAATACAAATTTAATGCTTTAAGAATGTTTGCTTTTAATTGTTCCAAAGTGTCGCCCACAGTATAAACAGGGTATTTTACAGAATAAGCAGAATAGCCTGTATTGGTACGTTCAACAATCACTTCATTTTTTTTTCATAAACATTACTTTTTCAATCCTGCATCTCTTAAAATTTTTGCAGCAAGTCCGGTTCCTACTTCATGACTTCGAGGGGTATATAACTATTCCAGAACATGTCTTTAATTACGTTCAAATTACATTCAGATAATCAGCGCATTTAAATCAAATTCAAATCCTTGCAAAACATCTTCTCCTGATAAAACTTTATCAAATCCTGTTACTTTTGAGATAGTTCCATCTGCACGATATATAAAAGTTGTTTGGGTTTTCGGATCAATCAGCCATCCAAGTTTAACTCCATTCTCAATCCATTTCTGCATTTTATGCTGAAGTTGTTTTAAGTAATCTGATGGAGACATTACTTCTGCAATAAAATCTGGAGTTATATGAGCAAATACCTTTTTTTCTTCTGCTGATAAGGATTTCCATTTTTCATTAGACAACCATGCTGCATCAGGCGAACGTACAGAAGTGTCAGGCAAGGTAAAGCCGGCAGAAGATCCAAAACAAACACCATTTTTCGTATTTGAATTCCAGGTGTAAAGAGCAGCGAATATATGGCCGCTTTGGCTATCAGATTCTAATCCGGCAGGAGGCATAATTAATATTTGATGATTTTCATCCCTTTCTATTTTAATATGCTTGTTGGCAGCACAAAACCTGAAGAATTCATCTTCGGTCATGCTTTCTTTTGAGGGTAACTCTAATGGTATGTAACTATTCCAGAACATGTCTAAATATTGTAATCAAATATAATACTCTTTTCAATTAATCACTTACCCGGAAACCTTTCCCTCATCTGCCTGTCCACCATCCAGTTCGGGTACGGCTTTGTGTGCTGGCTTACTGTATTCAATTCCTCCATTTCCTTTATGGCAATTTCAAAAGAGGTAGAGTGGATATTCGACTTTAACTGTTCAGGAGTTTTTGCACCAATGATTGTGCTGGTAACACCTTTTTGCTGGCGCACCCATGCCAACGCAACCTCTGCTGCAGATACATTATAGTCTTTGCCAATTCTTATTAATACATCTATTATGTTGTATGCTCTTTCTTTATCTATAACCGGGAAATCAAAATTATCCCTTCGCGACTGGCCACCGGTATTAGTTTGTTCTCTCGTAAACTTGCCCGATATAAATCCACCGGCTAAAGGGCTCCAGGGCATGAAGGACAAATTCTGGTCGGCAGTTAAGGGCAATATATCATTTTCAACATCTCTGTTCGCAGCAGAATAAAAATATTGCATTGCAGCGAACTCATGCCATCCATGCTTTCTTGCAGCGGCCAATGCTTTCATCACCATCCATGCAGGCCAGTTGCATACACCAATATACCTTACTTTTCCCGTTAGCACAACATCATGTAAAGTATGAACAACATCTTCAACAGAAGTTAGCTCATCCACACCATGCACATACAACAAATCAATATGATTCATTTTCAGCCGCGCCAAACTTTCATTAACAGACTGAAAAATATGATAGCGCGACAAGCCAACCGGATTTATCCCTTCCCTCATCCGGCCTCTTACTTTTGTAGCTATAAAAAGATCATTGCGGCTAATGCCGGTCTGCCTTAACCCTTCTGCGAACAACTGTTCAGAAAGCCCGTTTGAATAAACATTAGCGGTATCAATGAAATTAATTCCTGCATCAACTGTAATTTTCAATAGATCATTAACCTCGTTTTGTTGCACCTTTCCAATTGCTTCCCAATAACCTTGTCCGCCAAAGGTCATTGTTCCAAAACAGAGTTCACTTACCAGTACACCTGTACTTCCTAATACATTATATTTCATAAAACTAAAAAATTAAAATTTGAATGGATGCTGCAAACTTCTAAATTTACAAGCTACATTAAAAATAATAGTGCAGGAATTAAAGCTTTTTCTTCTATTTCCCCTATAAATTCAACTTTTTATTAAATTTTTCCACAAATTTGTGAAAATTATCCACCAATTTTTCTGTATTATGCTTCATACTGTTATCTTTGCGCTCCCAAAAATAGTATGTCGAAACAAGCACTGATTAAACAAGATGGTTCTATAGTTGAAGCTCTCTCAAATGCGATGTTTAGGGTAAAGCTCGAAAATGGTCACGAAATTATAGCAACCATTAGTGGTAAAATGAGAATGCATTATATTAGAATATTACCAGGTGATAAAGTTGGTGTTGAAATGAGTCCTTACGATTTAACAAGGGGGAGAATTATTTTCAGGTACAAATAAGGTTAAGGTATAAGGGTTTAAGGTTGTAATTAAAGGCATAAAATAATAAAAGATAACGCTTAAGAGGCAGCAGCTTACGGCCTTAAAGCTTAAAGAAAAAAATAAGTTATGAAAGTAAGAGCAGCTATAAAAAAGCGAAGTGTAGATTGTAAGATTGTAAGAAGAAAAGGCAAACTGTACATTGTAAATAAAAAAAATCCGCGCTTTAAGCAACGCCAGGGATAGATTTTAGATGACAATTTGAAAGATGATTAATGACCGTTAAAAGTAAAAATCAGCAATCAATAAATCTTAAAATTTGAAATCGTATTTGGCTGGATAAAATTAGTTACCCGTTGATAGTGATAGTGGACAGCCGCAACATCAGAAATCAAAAAATCCCAAACTTAGAAATTAAAATATGGCTCGTATTGCCGGTATAGATTTACCAAAAAATAAAAGAGGCGAAATAGGACTTACTTATATTTATGGTATTGGTTTGTCAACTGCTCAATATATTTTAGACAGCGCAGGTATTGACAAAAATAAGAAGGTTAACCAATGGAATGACGAAGAGCAAACTGCTATCCGTAATATCATTAACAATGAAATTAAGGTAGAAGGTGCTTTACGCAGTGAAGTTCAGATGAGTATTAAGCGCTTATTGGATATAGCTTCTTACCGTGGTTTGCGTCATCGTAAAGGTTTACCTGTTCGCGGTCAACGTACCCGTACTAATAGTCGTACCAGAAAAGGTAAACGTAAAACTGTTGCGGGTAAAAAGAAGGCACCTAAGAAATAGCAATTTTCAATTCGAAATTCGAAATTTCATTCTTATAGCCGTTGGATCTGTTGAAATAACAGGGAGAGGCTCATTAAAAAGAAGATTACCTCAAGAAAAAATTATGGCGAAAGCACCACAAAAACAAGACAGCGCGAAAGCCGCTGCAAAAAAAAGGATAGTAAAAGTAGATACTTATGGCGATGCTCATATCAACGCTACTTTTAATAACATTATTATTAGCCTTACCAATAAAACAGGCCAGGTTATAAGCTGGGGAAGCGCCGGTAAAATGGGTTTTCGTGGCAGCAAAAAGAATACGCCCTATGCTGCACAATTAGCTGCACAGGATGCTGCAAAAGTTGCTTTGGATGCAGGTTTAAAAAGGGTGGATGTTTATGTAAAAGGACCTGGTGCAGGCAGAGAAGGCGCAATTCGTGCATTGGCAAATTCTGGTCTTGAAGTGACTATGATTAAAGATGTGACACCATTACCACATAATGGTTGCCGTCCTCCAAAAAAGAGAAGAGTTTAAAAAGGAATACGAAAAATTCGAACTTCTATATTCGAATTTTTCATTTATTTAAAAGCTGTTGCAGATCGAATTTTAAGATTTTTGAATGAGCTGCAGCAGGAACAAAAAAATCTAAAAAACATAAAATGGCAAGGTACACTGGCCCAAAGACCAAGATTTCCAGAATTTTCGGAGAGCCTATTTTAGGTAATGGTAAATGGCTAAGCAAAAATAGCAATCCTCCGGGTATGCATGGTGCACAGCGAAAGCGTAAAACTTTAGGTGAATATGCTACCCAGTTAAAAGAAAAACAGAAAGCCAAGTACACCTATGGTTTGCTCGAAAAGCAGTTCCGTAACACATTCACTGAAGCTGCCCGCCGCAAGGGTGTAACAGGCGAAAACCTCATTAAATTATTAGAGGCACGTTTAGATAATACAATTTTCCGTTTAGGTATTGCTCCCAGCCGTCCTGCTGCCCGTCAGTTGGTTTCTCATAAACATGTAACTGTAAACGATGAAGTAGTTAATGTTCCTTCTTTTCAGTTGAAGCCCGGCGACACTATCAGTTTAAAAGAAAAGAGCGCTGCTAACACTGCTGTTACCAATAATATACGTGGTAAGAACCAGAAGTTTAGCTGGTTAGACTGGAATGAAACTGAGATGAAAGGTACTTTCATCGCTTACCCCGAAAGAGAAAGTGTTCCTGAAAATATTAAGGAACAACTGATTGTGGAATTGTATAGTAAGTAAAGCTTCTTCTCCTAATGGGGAGAACAACAAAAAATTAAACCACCTTAAGCTTTTCAAAAAGGATTAAATCCCCTTCAAGTCCGGGGAATTCCTTTAGAGAGGTTGGGGTACAAATAGTAATAATAAAATGGCGATTTTAAATTTTCAAAAACCCGACAAAATTGTTCTTCAGAAAGCAAATGAGTTTGACGCACAGTTTGAATTTCGTCCGTTAGAGCCTGGTTTTGGGCTGACTATAGGAAATGCACTTCGCAGAGTGCTGTTAAGCTCGCTTGAGGGTTATGCCATTGTAGGTATAAAAATTGAAGGTGCTGAGCACGAATTTGCAACACTAAAAGGGATTACCGAAGATGTAACTGAAATTATCTTAAATCTTAAACAAGTTCGTTTTAAGAAGAAAGTTGAGGGCGATGTAAACAGTGAAAAAGTAACACTTAGCATTAAAAATCAAACTGAGTTTACCGCTGGTATGATTGGCGACGCTACCCAGGGTTATGAAGTGATGAACCCATTGCTGCTTATTTGTACAATGGATAGCAGTGCTAAACTTGATATTGAAATTACAATTGCTAAAGGCCGGGGTTACATTCCTGCTGAAGATAACAGGGTTAAAGACTCTGTTTTCGGATATATTCCTATTGATAGTATTCATACACCAATCAAAAACGTAAAGTATTTAATTGAAAATACCCGTGTTGAACAAAGAACTGACTTTGAAAAATTAATAATGGATGTTGCAACAGATGGTACTATCAATCCCGAAGAAGCGGTTAAACAAGCTTCGCGTATTTTGATACAGCACCTGATGATTATTACTGATGAGAATATAACTTTTGATAATAAAGAAGAGAAAAAAGAAGACTTGGTTGATGAGCAAACACTTCAACTGCGAAAGGTTCTTAAAACGCCACTGGAAGATTTAGACTTGTCGGTGCGTGCATTCAACTGTTTAAAAGCTGCCAAGATCAATAGCTTGAGCGAACTGGTTCAATATGAGCAGGAAGACCTGATGAAGTTCAGAAACTTCGGTCAAAAGTCTTTAAGCGAAATAGAGCAGGTGCTTAACGAACGTGGCCTGGGCTTTGGAATGGATTTGGGTAAGATGGGGATTGATAAAGATGATTATTAACCCTCACCCGTCCTCTTCCTGCAAGGAAGATGAGATTAGTTTTTATAAAATTAAATAACAATAATCTTAAATCTTTCAAGGTTTAGGGTGTACGCTGCAATTACTGACACGGTGCAGTGGAATTAAAAAACAAATGTCATGCGCCACGGAGATAAAATAAATAATTTAAGCCGTACAGCAAGCCATCGCAGGGCTTTGCTTAATAACCTTGCTGCACAACTTATTACTCATAAAAGGATTACTACAACTTTAGCTAAAGCTAAAGCTTTAAGAACTTTTGTTGAGCCTTTGATCACTAAAGCAAAGGATAACACTACACATCAACGCCGTATTGTATTCAGTTACCTTCAGGATAAAGAAGCAATCAAAGAATTATTTGATGTGGTTCGTTTAAAAGTTGAAGCTCGGCCCGGCGGTTACACCCGTATAATTAAGTTGGGAATTCGTGTGGGCGATAATGCCGAACTGGCAATGATTGAACTGGTAGATTACAATGAAATTTATGGTAAAGGGATAGCAGATCAAAAAGAAACAACTGGTAAGAGAAGCCGTCGTGGTGGTGGCAGCCGCAGAAAAGCTACTCCGGCAGTTGAAGGAACACCTTCGCCTGTTGCTGATGCAGAAGCTACATCTTCGGAAGCTACTGAGACTGTTTCAACTGCTCCTGCTCCTTTGGATGCGCCTGAAAGAAAAGATGAAACTAATAATACAGAAACACCTGCTGTTTAACGCAGAAAGTTTCAAAATAAAAAAAGGCAAGTTCATAACGACCTTGCCTTTTTTATTGTTGGTAAGTTTTATGATAATGTTTTTACCGATAACAATATTTTTGCGTCTAAATAAAGGAATAAGCAACAATGGCTGTTCCTAAACGCAGCTTTTAAAACCCTTTTTGAATAATCACTTATAGTAAGAATGAAGAATCAATCTACAGCAATTTTACTTCTAGCGGATGGCACTACGTACTATGGCAAAGCTTTTGGAAAAAAAGGCACAACTACAGGGGAAATTTGTTTTAATACAGGCATGACCGGCTACCAGGAAGTGTTTACTGACCCAAGTTACTTTGGGCAGATTATTATTATGAACAATGTTCATATAGGTAATTATGGGGTTAAGAAGACGGATGTTGAAAGTGACAGTATAAAAATTCAGGGTTTGATAGGCCGTAATCTTGAAGAGCTTTACAGCCGCAAACAGGCCGAAGGTTCGTTAGATGATTATTTAAAACAAAATGGAGTTGTTGCTATTGAAGATGTAGATACCCGTGCATTGGTTTCTCATGTTCGAACTGCGGGAGCAATGAATTGCATTATATCTTCCGAAACTCTGGATGCAGAACAATTGAAAACTCAACTGGCAAAAGTGCCAGGCATGGATGGCTTGGAACTGGCATCGAAAGTAAGTACACAAAAGTCTTACGAGCAGGGCGATACTAATTCACCTATAAAGATTGCTGTAGTAGATTACGGTGTTAAGCAAAATATTCTTACCTGCATGACTTCACGCGGGGCACATATAAAAGTGTTCCCATCTAAAGCTACACTTACCGAAATGAAAGACTTTAATCCTAATGGTTATTTTATTTCAAATGGCCCCGGCGATCCCGCTGCAATGGATTATGCAGTAAATACTTTAAAAGAAATTTTAGCGGAGGATAAGCCTGTATTTGGAATTTGCCTGGGGCACCAATTGTTAGCCCTGGCTAATGATATACCTACTTACAAACTGCATCACGGGCACAGAGGTTTGAACCATCCCGTTATGAATGTGATTACAGGAAAATGTGAGATCACTACTCAAAATCATGGTTTTGGTGTTGACCCCGATGCTGTAAGAAGTAATCTAAATGTTGAGATCACTCATGTTAATTTAAACGATGAAAGCATTGAGGGGATAAGGATGAAAGGGAAACCAGCGTTTAGCGTACAGTACCACCCTGAAAGTTTTCCCGGCCCGCACGACAGCAGGTATTTGTTTGATGATTTTATCGAGTCTGTCAGAATCGGGATTTAAAAGATTTTTGAGATTAGGGGAATTATTCTAAAACAGAATTTATACTATTACTACAAATTGAAACCTAATTATATAATCAACTAAACTCGCTTCTCCCTTAGGGCAATTTCATTTAATTAAGAAATTAACGGCTTTAGCCATGTTTTAACTAAATGACATTTCCCATTTAGGGCCGGGGCTTTAGGGTATGAAAATAGCTATTATCAACGGTCCTAATTTAAACCTGCTGGGCAAAAGGGAAACTGATATTTATGGAAACATACCTTTTGAGGTTTATCTCAATGAATTAAAAACCAAGTTTCCTGACGTTGAGTTTGCCTATTTTCAAAGTAATATTGAAGGGGAATTGGTTAATGAACTTCAACGGGCAGGTTTTGAATTTGACGGGGTCGTTTTAAATCCTGCTGCTTATACGCATACCTCAGTTGCTATTGGTGATGCAATTGCGGCAATAAAGACACCTGTAATAGAAGTGCATATTTCAAATGTGCATGCAAGGGAAGATTTTCGCAAGCTTTCTCATGTTTCAGGTAAATCAGTTGGAAGTATTTTTGGGTTGGGATTGAAAGGGTATGAGTTGGCAGTGAGATGGTTAATAGAGAAATAACGAGGTTTTTGTATAATCGAAGTCATAGCGAAGCAGACAAAGCCACCAGAAAAATTTATTGTAGAAACATTTTCATGCAACGTTCTAAAATTTTTCTTTGTCATTGTTCTATGAAAAAATTCCTGATAATAGCTTTACTACTTTTTTCTATGCTTACTTATGGACAAAAAATTAATAAGTGGCATCTTAACTATCTATTACAGCCAGAATTGACTTATCATGAAAATGATTACGCTTTTAGATGGAAAGAGAAGTATACTAAATCAACCTTTAATATTGGAATGTCTGTCTCTGCTCAATATAATATCACGAACCGATTTTTTGCAGAAGCCGGTTTAGGATTTATTTCCAGAAAATTGAATGCAATTGCCTTTTTGAGTCAGTCTGCTTTACCGCCACCACATTATGATTCTATGGCAGAGTTAGTGACAACAAAATCTATTTCTTTACGGACAATAGAATTACCATTTAATCTTGGCTATAATTTTTTTAAAACAACAAATTGCAATCTATTTATTAAGACAGGTATTTCTCCAAACTTTCTTTTAAATAGTTATTATAATGTTTTTCGTGACAAATATAGAGGAACGTATCAAAAGAACTACTGGCAAGGTTATTCTTTAAATGCAAGTATCGGTATAGACTATAAAGTTGCTAAAAAAATAACCGCTGTAAGTTTTCTTTCGTATTCTTTTATTAATACAGTAACAAAAGATACTTATTTATTTAGTCAGGACGAATATACTATTGCTTTACCTCATAAATACTTAAGGTTACAAATAGGTATTAAAGCACCTTTTTAATATAAAGGCAGAAATCATTTTTGTTTTACAGATGGGAAATCAACATCTCCTTCTTCTTTACGCAGAGCGAGAATTAGTTTAGGTGTTTCCAATGCAGCCTGCCCCTTTCCGGCTTCAGTTTGTTTTTGTGTCCGGTAAGCTTTGTTCTTCATTAGTAATTGAACGCTATCCAGTTTAGCTATGTAAATGCTTCGTCCATGAGTGCCTAATACAATTTCATTGTCGCGCGGATGAAGAACAATATCATGAACAGGAATGCTTTTAGGTAAGCCGTTTGTCCAACCCATAAAACTATTACCGGCATTAATACTTGCATATAAGCCGCCATCGGTACCAACATATAAGATGCTGTCGTATTTATTATCTTCTTTAATTACGTTTATCGGTTCATTTGGCAAGTCTTTGCCAAATTGTTTCCATGTAGTTCCATAATCTTCGCTTACGTATAAGTAGGGAAGAAAGTTATCGTTGCGGTAACCATTCAGGGAAGCATACACCCTGCCTTCTTTGAAAGCGCTGGCTGTTACGCGGCTTACATACAATCCCTTTGGTAGCTTATTGCTTACATTTGACCAGGTATTACCGCCGTCTTTACTAAGCTGAACATTGCCATCATCAGTACCTGCATATAACAATCCAAATTTTAAGGGACTTTCAGCGATAGTGGATAAAGTGCCGAAAGGCACGTCGCCTTGTTTGGGATTGGTGGTTAAGTCTTCGCTTATTGCAGGTAAAGTGTCGGCACGATTTAGCGAACGGTGAAATTTATTGCTGCCATAATAAAACACATCCTGATTGTGGCGGCTTAGTAAAATAGGGGTTTGCCAGTTATAGCGCAAAGGCGCTTCTCCTAAATCGTTACCAGGGTGAATATATAACGGCTTGTCTCCCGGAGCCTGCAAAACTGCTTCGTTTTCTTCATCATTATCTTCGTCGGTACTATTTTCCTTTAGGGCTTCCACTTCTGCCTCTATTGCTTTTGCCTTAGATTCAGGCATAACATTTTCTGTAGTTCGCCTGGCATAATTACCAAACTGAAATCCTGAGTAAACTGTCTTATTATCTCTCCAGTCAACCTGAACCTGCATACCATCGCCGCCACTTATTCTTTTAAATGCATAATTACCTTCATCCAACCAGCTATAATCTTCTTTATTATTGCTCGGTCCAAACCAACTGCCGTTATCCTGCAAACCTCCATATACATTATATGGCTTGGCCAAATCAACAGCAACAGAATAAAACTGACCGACAGGTGGAGTATTTGCTTTAAACCAGTGCTCGCCGTTATCGTATGTAATATTGCAGCCACCGTCGTTTCCAATTATAATGTGGCTGTCTTTCTTAGGATTTATCCATACAATGTGATGATCGGCATGTACATTTTCTTTATCCATTTTCTTCCAGCTTTTACCGCCATCGGTGCTTAACTCTACATCAAAGCCCGTGATTACAAGTTTATTTTCGTTTACCGGGCTTACGAATATCTTTCCAAAATAATAACCATAAGTGCTGTATAAAGTCAGATCTTTTTGGTTGGTTTTTTTCCAGCTTTTTCCGCCATCGTCGCTTCGATAAATTTCGGCACCAATAATCGGAGTTTCGAATAAAGCGGTATTGGCATCGTATAAATAATCCCAAATGGCAGAGGGTTTTAGTTTGTTAAACTCAATCAACTGCTTAACCAATTGGGAATTATATTTATTAGGAATTCGGTTCTTTTTAAAAAAGGTATCGATTTTAGGATTATCTAATCCTAAAAATTGTTCGCGGGTAAGACCTTTAAAATCTTTTAAAGCATATTTACTGGTATCCGTTTTTTTTTGGCCGGTATCAGGCTTATGTGTCTGGTTATCCATTATGGCATAAACGATCTGAGGGTTTTTAGGATATACAGCAATTCCAATCCGTCCAACACTCTCACCCGCAGGAAATCCTGAACCTTGTTTAGTTAGCAGCAACCAGGTTTCTCCGCCATCTGTACTTTTATAAATGCCGCTTGTTTTGCCGCCTTCCTCAAAGTTCCAGGCTCTGCGGGTTCTGTACCATGCAGCAGCATAAAGTTCGCCTGGGTTAGTTGGATTAATATCAATATCAACAACCCCGGTGTTATCGTTTATAAACAAAGTTTGTTTCCATGTTTTTCCGCCGTCCATTATTTTATAAACGCCTCTCTCTTTATTGGCAGAATATAAATGTCCTAAAACTGCCACCCATGCTATATTATCATTTGTGGGATCTAATTGTATTTTGCCTATATGATGGCTTTCGGGCAAGCCAAGATATTGCCAGCTTTTACCATTGTTGCTGCTTTTATATACACCAACGCCTGCATAAGAGCTGCGGCTACTGTTTACTTCGCCCGTGCCAACCCAAATGGTTTTTGTTCGCCAATTAACAGTAATGTCACCTATGCCAATTACATCTTCACTATCGAAAATAGTTGTAAAACTTTGCCCGTTATTAGTCGTATGCCATAAACCTCCAGTGGCGTATGCTACATAAAATTCGGTAGGGTCTTCAGGGTTTACTTCAATATCATCAACGCGGCCACTCATAACCGAAGGGCCGATATTTCTAAAAGGAATATGATTGATAAGTGAGTGCTGTTGTAGGGTTTTTCGTTGCTGCACACTTTTCATACGTTCTGTTGCAGGCGTAGGTTTTACCTGTGCAAAATTTATAATAGAAATTAAAAGGGTTAGTGCAGTAATAATTTTTTTCATGCAGTCGTTTTATTTTTTATCCTCCAAAAGGCTGTTGTCTTTAAAAGTTATAAAGCTAATATTTAACAGCTTATCAGGAAATGTTTTTACTATTTCAGTTTAATTTCGAAGAACTAATTTACAAGAAATGAAATTGTTTATTCTTTCTTTACTATTAATTTCCTTTTCAGGAATTGCACAATACAAAAATTACCGCCTTACCAGCAAAGGCGATACTATTAATATCGTTGATAAAAATAATATTCGCCAGGGGCGCTGGGTAGTAAAGGTAGATGGCCTAAGAGGAGAACCGGGCTATGAGGAAGAAGGCATTTATAAAGACGGTAAGAAGGAGGGGGTTTGGAGAGCCTATACTACAATGGGAGATTTGTTTGCAATTGAAAAATACCGTTGGGGTAATAAAGATGGAATTAATCAATACTATGACATAGCAGGATTAACGAGGCAGGAAAGCTGGAAAGCTGTTAATCCTGATAATCCGTTTGATACTGTTGATGTATATGATCCTATAGATCCCACTAAAATAAGAAGACAAATTGTGAAGATAGAAGGCACATCTATAAAGCACGGCACCTGGAAATACTTTGATAGCAGAAGCGGAACAATTACCAGTACAGACAAGTATTTTCTGGATAAAAAGGAAGATCCGATGCAGAAAGCTATGGCGGGAGAGGCTTCTTCAACAGATTCTACAAATTCAAAAACTACAAAAGCACCTCCTAAAGCAAAACCGAAAGAAGTTACAGATTTTGAAAAGAAAATAGGCAAGAAGAAAATAAAGGTGATTGATGGGAGAACTTATAATTAACTTCACCCAGCCCTCTCCTTGCAAAGAACTTCACCCTGCCCTCTCCTTGCAAAGGCGAGGGTGAGAACGTTTACCATTTTATCTGGTTTAGGTTTACCTCTCCAACAATAATACGCTGCCGCAAGCCAGTCCAGCCTTTCTTTCTTTCTGCCTTACATTGTAATCCAAATTGATATATCACCTGGTGCGAGCTCAAATTACACTTCCACTATCATTTTTTTACCGGAATATTATAGGTATAATAAGATGTAATAACTAATTACTGAAAACTGATAGAAAGCAAATATGATAGGTAAGCAATATGAATATGACGCGATGGCTAAATGCGAAAAGGAAATGTGGTGGTTCAAGTGTTTACATGAAATTACATTAGAGAAAATAGAAAAGTTGAGTTTTAAAGAAGCAAAAATTTTAGATGCTGGTTGTGGAACAGGAGGAATGCTTGATTATCTTCATGATAAAGGCTTTTCTAATCTTACCGGTTTCGACCTTTCTTCTGATGCAATTGAGCATACAAGGAAAAATTCAGCTTTACAGGTTGAACTAATCAGCATATTAGAATGCGATAAATTTTATCCTGAGAATTCATTCGATATTATTATTTGCAATGATATTTTAGTTCTTCTTAAAGATAATGATGACAAATTAGCTTTCGGCAAGCTTATTTCTTTACTAAAGCCTGGAGGCTTGCTGCTGATGAATTTTGCGGCTGGAAAACTTTTTAGAGGTACCCACGATGTGGCTTGCGAAATGGTAAAAAGATATTCAAAAGATGAAATTGAAAAATTAGCAGATGGAAGTGAATCTAAAATAAAGGAATTAATATATTGGCCTTTTCTGCTTTCGCCCTTAATTTTTATAGTACGTTTCTATCAACGGTGTAAGATGATGCTGTATAAAAATAGAGAGTTCGAATCTGATGTAAAACTACCGCCTCCTATCTTTAATAATATCTTTTATCAGGTAACAAAATTTGAAAACAAAAAGATACCGGTTAAATCGTGGGGAAGTTCAATCTTTGCTGTAATAACCAAAAATAACTATTAATAAAAGTCCTGGTTATCCGCGGAAAACAATAAGAATAAATTTAAAAGTGACGAGTTTGAATCCCAAACAGTAAGATCATTAACCGGTCAACAAGTCGTTAAGTATTTCAACCAACAGGAAGCGGTGATTTAAATTTTGCAAGCGCGAATATTTCGATGGCGTCTACCATTTTATCAGGCTGATATTTACCTCTCCAACAATAAACACACTTCCGCAAACTAATATCATATCCTCTTTGAGAGCTTTGTTGACAGCGTCTTGTAGAGCTTCGTTTACTGAAGCGTAGGATTGTCCTGATAACTTGAAAGTTTCCGCTTTATCCATCAGTTCCGTTTCAGGCAAGGCCCTGGCAATTTGCGCTTTGGTAAAATAATAATGCGCATAAGAAGGAAGCAACGAAAGGATTTTATCTATCTCTTTGTCTTTTACCATGCCAATGATGATGTGCAGTTGATGAAACTCGCAATGCTCTAACTGGGAAGTTATTTGTTTAATACCATCTTCGTTATGAGCCACGTCAAAAACTGTAAGAGGTGAATGACGCATAACTTCCCAACGGCCATGTAAGCCTGTTATTTTTTTTGCATGCGCAAGTCCTTTTTCAACATCCCCTTCTTTAATATTCCATCCTTGTTTTTGAAGTATATGAATTGCTTCCAAAACGGCCAACAAATTTTTAGCCTGATATAAACCGCTGAGATCAAGAGTATAATCGTTTCTTTCATCAGTGTGAGACTTTGCAACCGTTACGATTAAACTATTGTTTTCATTTCTCCATTCCGGTATCCATCTTTCTTCGTTGGCAATGCTTATGGGTGCATTTAATTGTTGTGCTCTTTCTTCAAAAATGGGTTTTGTTTCGGGTAGCATTTCACCTACAATCACCGGCACTTTCTTTTTAATAATGCCTGCTTTTTCGAAGGCTATTTTTTCTAAGCTATCTCCTAAAATATTCATATGATCCCAACCAATGTTTGTTATAACAGAGAGTAGGGGGTTTATAATGTTAGTGCTGTCGAATCTTCCTCCAAGGCCGGTTTCTATCACTGCAATATCAACCTTTTGCAGTGCAAAATATTCAAAGGCCATTGCAACGGTTATTTCGAAGAATGAAGGTTCTATCTCTTCTATCAGCGGCTCAACCCTTTTAGTGAAATCAATTACAAATTGCTCTTCCACTTCTTGTCCATTTATCTTAATTCTTTCGCCGAAATTTTTTAAATGGGGCGAAGTATATAAACCCGTTTTATATCCTGCAGTTTGCAGTATCGCGGCAAGCATGTGGCTGGTTGAACCTTTGCCATTTGTTCCTGCAATATGGATGGTTTTAAATTTTAGATGAGGATTGCCCAAGGCTTCGCATAAACGAATGGTATTGGTTAGGTCTTTTTTATAAGCAGCAATGCCAAGCCGACTAAACATTGGCAGCCGTGTAAATAAATAATCTAATGTTTGCTGGTAAGTGGACATAAAAAAACCGCAGGGGGCAAAACTACGGTTATCAAAGTTTACTTATAAATATTTATCCTCTCAATTTAAAGTCGAACACGATGGTGCCTGTTTGATCGTCATCACCTCCTGCATTTAGTTTAAGTTGCCTTGCTTTCCGTAGCGCTATAGCACGAACGCCTGCATTGGTGGTTGTTGTACCCCGGGGATTTACAGCAGCATTGGTAACATTGCCACCTGCATCTACCGTAATATCAACAGCTACTTTTGCATTCTCATTAAAATCATCCTCAAAAGATGGAAGTTTGGTAAATCTTCTTCCGCTTAAGCCGCTGCGGATACGAACGCCGCTGTTACCGCTTGCTGCATTGCCTTTATAGCTGTCGCTGTTTGGGTTGCCGTTAGGATTACCCTGGTCGCCTCTGCCGCCTGCTATTCCCTGGTTACGAACGCCATTATATGTATCGGCACCGTTGCCGCCCGTGCCTGTATTAGTTCCCCCTTTATAGATAGCCTTAGGTTTAGGTGGCGCAGGGGTTGGATCAGGATTTACTACCGGCGGAGCTGTAACTTTTGATGTACGAACGACCTCTTTATTTTCGGGAGTTGGTTTTACAACAGGCTTCGGATTTTTATGTACCACCGGAACATCTTCTGCTTCGTTTTCATCCCCGGTAATGTTTTGTTCTTGTGCGGGAGCTGGTTTGGCAGTTGGCGGAGGTGTAAAACTTTCTTCTTTGGCCGCTGATGGTTCTCCGGGTACTTGTGGTGCAACATCTCCCAAGCCTTCATCACTATTTCCTAAGTTCACTTCAATTCCTTCTTCCATTACCGGTGGAGGTATTTGAGGTAAGGTCCATTTTGTAAAAAAGAAAATAAGGAACAAAGCAGCACATACAAGGGTAGTGTAGGTGAGCGCTTTAATGTTCTTTTCTCTATCAAAAGCTGGTGACATTTGTTTGTAGTTGGACATAGCAAATATAAATGCTTACTGTAAAATTTAAGTGTTGAAAATTACTTCCATTAAGATACCTGAATGCACATGATAGCATAAAAAAAGGTTAAGACTGCCGGAAGAACTATGAGACGCAATTATTATAGGAAGAGTAAATCATTAGTTCTTACTATTTAACCCGTTTTCCAAATAATTTAAGATGTTAGTATTTAAAGTTCTATTTTTTCATCGTAAGCACCATAACGTCGAACGGTTTAAGTGTTATTGTACGACCTCTTAATTCTACCCGTCCCAATAAAAAACATAATGGAGCCAAGATTGGTTGATAAGTTTACCAGCTTTGCATGGGCGCTGGCTTTTTTAAAATCGAAACCTAATAATGTAATGAACGCCAAAACGAGAAAACTGCCTGCACCGGGACCAATGAACCCATCATAAAAACCAATAACAATACTGATGACTGCTGCATAAATAAATTGCTCTTTTAAAGAATGATCTTTTTCGGTATGCGTTCCAAAATCCTTTTTTGTAAAAGTATAAGCAGCTACTAAAATAAGTATCCCAAGCAAAACAGGTTTCATAAAATGATTATCAACCTTGCTTAATAAAAACGAGCCCGTTGCTGCTGAAGCAAAAGCAAGCACCGTCATCAATATCATTAGTTTCCATTTGATCTTTATCTTTTGCATATACTGCAACGATGCTAATGCAGTACCACTAAAAGCAGGAATTTTAAGTGTGCCGATTACAGTTGCTACCGAATACTGTGGCAACAGCACTAAACCTGCAGGTGTTTGTATAAGCCCTCCGACGCCAACAATTGCATCAATAAATCCTGCAGCGAAAGCAGCAAGGCATAAAAGAATAAGTTCACTAGTCATTAAGAAAACTTATCGTAATACAGGTAAGATTATTTTGCTGCCAGCACTTGCATTATGATAAACCCTGATAGTTGCTTTTTGAAAATCCTCATCTTTTGCATGATAAATGTCCATAAACTTTTGCGGGTTTCTGTCAACCAGAGGGAACCAACTGCTTTGTATCTGGATCATTAATTTATGCCCCGTTTTAAAAGTATGTGCAACATCGGGAAGCGTATATTTTACTTCGGTTATTTTTCCGGGCACAAACGGTTCAGGCTTTTCAAAACTGTTGCGGAATTTGCCTCGCATTACTTCACCCCGTACTAAAAACTGGTATCCACTCATTACATATTTATCTGTGTCGCTGTATTGAAACTTATCAGGAAAAACATCAATTACTTTAACAACAAAATCCGCATCTGTTCCCGTTGTGCTAACCATAAGATCGGCTATAATTGGTCCGGCCAGAGTAAGGTCTTGAGTTAAGCTGTCTGTAGTAAAAGTAAGTACATCAGTTCTGCGACTTGCAAAGCGCTGGTCGTCGGTCATATACTCGCGGGTTCTTCTAAAATGCACATCTTCAGTATAGGGAACGGGCTTTGAAGGATCGCTAACATACTCAGAAAAACTATTGTTGGCTGGTTTTTGGTTAGCTGCTGCGGAAGAAGGTTTTGCCCATTGAAGTTGTGATTGATTATGTAAATACAACTCCTTTTGCTGCACATTTGCAGGTGGCCATTGCGGTAACTGATGCCATTTGTTTTCGCCTGTAAAGAATATGCTTGCTTCAGCAAGATTAGGTTGAGTACCTTTATTTTTTAAATAATAATTGAAGTAAGGTATTTCAATATTGTTTTGATAGTGTTCGCTTGTTTTGCTTTCGAACTGAACATTGCCCAAACTGCTTCCATTGCCCCTTGACCAGCCGCCATGAAACCACGGACCCATAACAATTTTATTATTCGAACCCCTGCTTTGCTTCTCTATTGCTTCATAAGTTTTCCATGCGCCAAAGCAATCTTCTGCATCAAACAAACCGCCTACAACTAAGGTAACAGGCTTAACATTTTTAATAAAGTTGCGAACATTTCTTGCTTTCCACCAGGCATCGTAGGTAGGATGGTTCATTAAGTCGGTCCAAAACTTCATCGTATCGCCCATGTACTTTTTACTAAAGTTTGATAAAGCTCCCTGTTGTAAATAAAATGAGTAGTTATCTTTGGTTGGATATTCAAAAGCCGCAGGACCTACGGCGGTGGGCTCAGTACGGGGCCTTCCAAAGGTTGAATAAAAAGCAAATGCATCCATTAACATAAAAGCGCCATTATGATGAAAGTCGTCGCCAATAAACCAATCAGTAACCGGTGCCTGCGGACTAACAACTTTTAAAGCAGGATGATTGCTTAATGCAGCCATAGTTGAATAAAAACCGGGGTAAGAAATTCCAAACACACCTGCATTCCCGTTATTTCCGGGCACGTTCTTAATCATCCAGTCAATAGCATCGTAAGTGTCGCTTGCTTCATCAATGTCTTTGTTTGTTTTCTTGTTTGGGTTAAAGGGACGTACATCTGTAAATTCGCCTTCGCTCATCCACCGGCCTCTTACATCCTGCGTTACCAGAATGTATTTTTCTTTGCAGTACTGTTTTAAATAACTGTCCCAATATGCCTTAAATTTATCTTCTCCGTAAGGGGCACAACTGTAAGGCGTTCTTGTTAATAAAACGGGATGCTTTTCGCTGCTGTCTTTTGGTATATAGATTGATGTAAACAATTTCACCCCGTCGCGCATAGGTATAGAGCGTTCAATCTTGTAATAATTATTTCTTATCCAAACGCTATCAGCATTTTGGCTCAATGAAGAAAGAGGTAAAAAGATAAGGACTAAACGAAAAAGTAGTTTCATGTGCTGAAATTTTATGAGCGATATAAATAATTGAACGGCTATGCAAAGAAAAATTACTTGAAATAAGTAAACTTTAAATAAAAAATCCTCAATCAATTTTGACTGAGGACTTCATATTTCAGGAACAATCTTAATCCACGTTAGTTATTTTTAAAACGTTTGTTGGTAAATGAAGTTGTATAGGAGTACTTCCGGTATTAATTACGGTGTCGCCATTATTTATAAATCCTCGTTCTTTAAGGATGTGTATCTGGTCATCGAAAATAGCATCGAGACTTTGTTCTTCTGCATAATAAAATGCCCTAACGCCCCAGCTTAAACTAAGTTGATTTATAAGAGTTCTCTCTTTAGAGAAAATGAATAAAGGCGCTTTAGGCCTGTAGCTGCTAAGCATAAAAGCAGTATAGCCTGTTTGTGTCATACCAATAACTGCATCAGCATTTACATCGCGGGCAATTTTACAGGCATTGTAACAAATTGCATCGCTTAAAAAAGAAGGAGAGTGGGGTTGTGGTTTCAGATCTTCTTCACGGTTGTAGCGATATTCTTTTTCTACTTCGGTAATTATTTTACGCATGGTTTCAACCACCAGCGAAGGGTGATTACCTGTTGCAGTTTCGCCACTAAGCATTACTGCATCGGCGCCTTCCAGAACTGCGTTTGCGACGTCAGTAATTTCGCTGCGGTTTGGCTTAACACGCTCTATCATACTTTCCATCATTTGCGTGGCAACAATAACCGGCTTTGCGCGATGTAAGCATTTACGAATAATGTCTTTCTGTATCATAGGAACCTTTTCAACCGGCATCTCTACACCCAGATCTCCACGAGCTATCATAATGGCATCGCTTTCTACAATAATGTCGCGAATGTTTGCAATTGCTTCCGGTTTTTCAATCTTGGCTATGATCTTGCTTTTGCTTTTTCTTTCTTCGAGCTTGCTGCGAAGTATAACAATATCTTTTACATTGCGTACAAAAGAAAGCGCCACCCAGTCGAGTTGCTGATCAATTATAAAATTAAGATCGGCAAGATCTTTTTCAGTTAGAGCGGGTAAGGAAATTTTTGTGTCGGGAAGGTTTATTCCTTTTTTTGAAGACAATGTGCCACCTAAAGTAACTTCCACTTTTACATCACCGTTTCTTAAAATATTTACCACCTGAACCTCTATTTTTCCGTCATCTATTAAAATGATATTACCGATTTTTACATCGCCTGCAAGGTTGGGGTACGATACATAAATACGTTCTAAATTGCCAACACATTTTTCGTTGGTAAAAGTAAGTATGTCGCCGGCAACTACTGGTAAAGCATTGTTTTCAATTTCGCCTACACGTAATTTAGGGCCTTGAAGGTCTCCTAAAATAGATATATTGTAAGGCTCGGTTTTATTTATATTTCGTATATGTTCAATTATTTGAGATTTATCTTCATGGCTTCCATGCGAAAAATTTAAACGGAAAACATTTACGCCTGCTTTCACTAAATCAAGCAGCTTATCGTAAGTATCGCATGCAGGGCCTACAGTCGCAACTATTTTGGTGCGGTGTATAATATGGTCTATACCTGCCTGCCGATCCATGTTTTTGTGCAGGTACTTAGTAATATTTTGTGCCATTGTTCTTATTGAATTTTTAGAAGTAAAATTAATTTTAAAAAGTATCGGTAAAATATACCCGGCTACATTTTGATATTAGCTTGCAAGAATTTTTACAATCCTCATCCATTCTTTACTTATTCTTTGTTTGGCTTTCACCGCCAGATCGAGCGGGGTATAAGCAAGTTTATTATTTACAATACCAACCATTACATTGTGCCGGCCTTCTATTAAACTTTCAACAGCATGATAGCCCATCCGGCTTGCAATTAACCGGTCTAAACAAGTTGGCGATCCCCCACGCTGAATGTGCCCAAGAATAGCGACACGCGTATCTGCATTAGGTAAACGCTCTTTTATAATTTTAGCTATTTCGTTAGCGCCCCCAAATTCATCTCCTTCGGCAACTACAACAAGGTTTACCAGTTTTCTTCTTTTTTCCTTTTCTGTCAGCGATCTAATAAGTTCTTCTATGTCGGTCTTGGTTTCAGGTATTAAAATATTTTCGGCGCCTGTGGCAATGCCGCTATGTAAAGCAATATAGCCTGCATCACGTCCCATCACTTCTACAATAAATAACCGGTCGTGCGCATCGGCAGTATCGCGTATTTTATCTATGGCTTCTACGGCAGTGTTTACAGCAGTGTCGAAACCAATGGTAAAATCGCTGCCGGCAATATCTTTATCAATAGTACCGGGTAAGCCAATACAGGGAATATCGTACTCGTTGCTAAACTTTAGTGCACCTCTAAAACTACCGTCGCCACCTATTACAACCAGGCCATTAATTCCGTGGCTTTTCAAATTTTCATAAGCTGTTTTTCTTCCCTCGGGTTCAAGAAAAGCTTTGCTTCTCGCACATTTTAAAATGGTGCCTCCGCGTTGAATGATGTTAGCTACGCTGCGGCTTTCCATTTTAAAAATATCGTTCTCAATTATTCCATTGTAACCTCTCATTATCCCAAACACTTCCAACCCATGATAAATGCCTGTACGAACAACGGCTCTTACTGCAGCATTCATTCCAGGGCTATCACCACCAGAAGTAAGAACACCAATTTTTGTAACTTTTTTCAACATTGTAAAAAGCTGAATTCTTTAAATTTTAAATATGGGATTAGTAATAAACCGGATAATTTCTACACGAAAAGCCAAAAGTAAGGTTTTGAGATTAATTGAAGGATGATGCTGATGGTAATAGAAATTAGATTTTTGAGATGCTTTGCAAACATACATGATTATATAAAAAGTAGCGAAATACATTATGAAAGAACACGTTGCAAAATCCAAAAAATATTAGAAGATAAAACTAATGACCCGCCTTTTTTTATTTTTACCCAATGAAGAAAATTTTAATAACAGGCGCAAACGGTTTTCTTGGGCAACATTTATGTTTGTTTTTACTTGATAAAGGGTATGATATAATTGCAACAGGAAGAGGCATTTGCAGGGTACCATCTAAGCACTTATTGTACCGGCAATGCGAGTTGACAGAAAGTAAAGAAATAGCCTTATTGTTAAATATGCATCAACCAACTGTAATTATACACACGGCGGCAATGAGCAAGCCAGATGAATGCAACGCTGATAAGGCATTATGTATAAAGGCAAATGTTGAGGCAACAAAAAACCTGCTTCTATGCGAAACTTCTCATTTTATTTATATCTCTACCGATTTTATTTTTGGAGAAAACGGCCCGCATGCAGAAGATGAATCGCCCAATCCCCTGAACTTTTACGGCGAAAGCAAATGGCAGGCAGAACAGCTTGTAAAACAAACAAACTGTAAAACAACCATTGTACGGCCTGTTTTAATATATGGAGAAATTTGGGAAGGACTAAAAGGAAACTTTTTGTATTGGGTTAAAAGCAGCCTTGAACAGGATAAACCAATTAAGGTTGTAAGTGACCAGTTGCGTACGCCTACATACGTAAATGATATATGCAAAGGCCTCCAAACCATTATTGATAAAGAGGCAACAGGAGCTTATCATCTTGCCGGTAAGGATATTATTTCGCCTTATGAAATGGCTATAGCTACGGCGAAAGTTTTACGGTTGAATGCAGCGTTAATTGAAAAGGTAACCGCAGATACATTTCCCGAACCTGTAAAACGAGCAAAAAGATCGGGGTTGAAAATTGACAAGGCCCGAAGGGAATTAGGCTACGAACCGGTAAGCTTTGAGGAAGGGGTGAGGTTGACGTTTGGGGTTTGGTAACAGTTGAATGGTTAAGTGGTTGAAAAATCTTTATTAATATTTAGAAGTTTTATTTTTTTAATACCTTTGAAATCATCAATATTTCTTGTTATCAAAACAAAATCATTTATTAATGCGGTAGCTGCTATAATTGCGTCAGGAATTTTAATTCTCACTTGTTTTCTAAGCCGTATTGTTTCATTAATAATATTATCCGTAAGTTCATAAATATTAGCGTGACTACAAATTACTAAATAGTTTACTGACCCCAATGACCTGTTAATTCAATGACTATATATATCAATTCATCATCAAAATATTTACGCTTCGTTGCAAGATATTAAAAGCAATTTCTGCCATCAGGTTTTCTTTATCAAGGGTGGGGTTAACTTCAGATATTTCGAAGCAGCATATCTTTCGGTTTTGCATAAACTTGCTTATAAGGTCTTCTGCTTCTCTTTCGCGAAGGCCATTGCTTACCGGCGTTCCGGTTCCTTTAGAGATGGAGGAATCGAGGCAGTCAACATCAAAGCTTACATATATATCAGTGCAATCGCTCAAATATCTTATAATGATACGGGCAATGCTTTCAGTGCCTTTTCTTCTAACTTCGTTAGAGGTGATCACTTTTATCCCATGCTTTTCTATCAAGGCCTGTTCTTCTTTCTCATAGTCGCGCAGCGAAATTAAAACAACATCTTCCGGCAGAATTTTCGGATATAAGTTTCCAATGTTTTTTAAATATTCCCAATGCTTTCGTGTTTCCTCATCCAACTCATGTACTCCGTTTTCAGCATTATCTTCAGCAATAGCAGTGGCCAGTGGCATGCCATGAAGATTACCTGTAGGGGTTGTATATGGCGTATGAAGATCGGCATGTGCATCTAACCATATTACACCAAGTTTGGCATGTGGCTTTGCCATTTTAATACCGGCAATAGTAGCTCCCGAATTGCTATGATCTCCACTTAAAACAACAGGAAAAAAATTACTTTTAATTGCCTCCTGCACAGCCTGGCTTACTTTATCGTACATAGCTGCAACGCCTTTAATCCTTTTTGCATAAGGTGAGGCAATGGGCTCGAAAAGTAAATTGTTTTCGGTAGCAATTTTTTCGGAAGGAAAGTGAACAAAAAAGTTACTCATGAAATCTAAAGCTGCAATCTTTATAGCATCAATACCAAGACTTGCACCGCGGGTGCCTGCTCCAATCTCTGATGGAACTTCAATCAACTTAATATTCTTCATATAATTTTTGCTTTATGCCATTCTAAACAATCCTCTTTTCTTAATATAAGCAAGAGTAGGTATTAGCCGGGAATGTGAAAGTTAACCGGAAGCAAAAACACGGCAAAAGGAACTGCCTTTGTATAATTAGAATATTTTGGCATAACTGCAATCGAATACAAATTTACATTTTTACTTTTAATAGTTTTAAAACAGTAAGGCAATGTAATTATTAGGGCGAACAGTTTATAAAGACTTTTTGGAAAAGGAAGCCGAACGAAGAAATTAGATATTGGTGCTTACCTGATATATTGCAAAGCATATTAAAATAGCTATGATTATTGCTGCGAGTATTTTGTATTTATTCCAATAACTTTTAATACGGTTATCTTTAGAAAACTTATATATTCTTTGATACAATAAATTATCCGAACCTGCAAGGGCAGTTAATTGGAAGCAGATTTTTTCTACATGCACAAACGATAAATACCGCGAACAAAATAATATTTCTTCGATAATGTGTTTATTAAGCTTGGAGTCGTTGTTCTCCTGCAAAATATGAATGTTGAAATTAGACAGCAACTGTTGAATTTGGTGATATAAAGCTACTTTGTTCATACGATCGGGATCAACTCCCGAAACTTTTTTTCTAAGATTAATCGTATGGTTAAGTATGCTTTGAGGTGTAGCCGGAGCATACGTTTTTCTCCTGCTGTAAGAATGGGAATTATCGTTGCGCTGGTAATTATAATCCTGCCGCTTCTTTACGTCTGATAAAATATGGTAAGCTTCCAATATTTCTTTAAACCTGGCTTCGTACAATGTATTGCCAAAATTTTTATCAGGATGATACTTAAGGGCAAGTCTTCGATACGACTTCTTAATGTCTGCCTGGGTAGCTGCGGGAGTTACTTCTAATATTTTATAATAATCTTTAAACAACATTATCTCTTACCTGCCTTGATGTGTATAAATCGTTTGCGTATTTTTCATAAAAATAAACAACACAGTTTATATGGAACTATATTAAATATTTGGTTTGCTAAACATGTTATGCTTAGCGGTGCTGGTCATAATAATTAATCTCAACTGCCTGTTTTAAAGCTTCCATTTTAGCAGGTGTAAGCAGGGGTGCATTTACTGTTTTTACAGCATCTTCTAATTGTTCTAACGTTCTAATACCTGCCACGGCTGAAGTAACAGCAGGATTTTGCAAAACAAATTGCAGAGCAGTTTGTGCTGCGCTTCTTTGCTGAGATGAAAGTGAAGCAACGATTTTGGCGGCTTGCTTTACTTCTTCTTCGCTGTAATTCAAATAAGCCTTAGCCGCTTTGTTAATTACTAATCCTTGTGCAACACTGCCCCTGGCAAGCAATCCAATATTATTTTGCAGCAGTAATGGAAAGCAGCTTTCTTCAGCCCGCCTGTCGAGCAAACTGTACTGCATCATTACACTTACAAGGTTAGACTTACAAACATATTTTCTTATAACATTAGGCCGGATGGAGGAAATGCCATAATACCTGATCTTGCCTTGTTGTTTTAATGTTTCAAATGCTTCGATGGTTTCATCTATCGGGTCTTCCATTGTTCCGCCATGCAGTTGATACAGATCAATATAATCTGTTTGCAACCGCTTCAAACTTTCTTCAACAGATGAAAGAATGTATTCTTTTTTCGGATTCCAATCCCAACCGCTGCCATCTGCTCTCCATTGATTACCAACTTTTGTTGCCAGTACTACCTTATTCCGTTTATTTTTTAATGCTTTGCCTACACATGCTTCATTCATGCCTTTATCATACAAATCAGCGGTATCAAAATAATTTATCCCAAGCTCTGTTGCCCGGTCAATTATTCTTTCATTTTCTTTCTGGGCTCCTTTTAACGACATACAACCAAAACCAATTTCGCTTATCTGTAATTCTGATTTCCCCAATTGCTTATAATTCATGTTTCTTGTTTTTAGCTAAGAGATAAAGAGTAAAAAGAGGGAAAGAGGATAGGAGTTACTCTTTTCTCCTTCTCTTCTTTTATCTCTTAGAAGCTGTCTAAAATTAGTAAGAATTGATATTTGATGTGGATAAGAGTGTAAAGTAATATTACTTATAAAGAAGCTATCACTTACAGCAAAGAAGTTGTACTAATTGTGAATAATCAAAAAACTCAATTAGTATGACAAATTATCCCACCAATGTAAGCGATAGCAGCTGGCAAATTATAATAAAATATCTGGATACAGAACGAAACAGGAAATATGATTTAAGGGAAATTGTAAATGCGATTTTGTATTTAGTAAAGACAGGTTGTCAATGGCGGATGTTGCCAGGAGATTTTGCACCTTGGAAAACGGTGTATTATTATTTTTCAGTCTGGAAGAAGGGAGAAATTTTTGAAATAATACATGAGGCATTAGTGGAGAAGGTAAGAGTAATGCAAGGCAAAAAAGAAGAGCCTACAGTGGGAATTATTGATGCTCAATCTGTAAAGAATACTCTTGTAAGCAGCCAGGACAAAGGCTTTGATGCCGGTAAAAAAATAAAAGGCATTAAGCGGCATATAATTGTAGACACTCTGGGATTAGTATTGGCAGTAGTTATACAGAGTGCATCAGTGCAGGACAGAGATGGAGCAGTAGATGTAGTGAACAAATTATGTGAAAGCTGGAGAAAAGTGGTGAAAATATTTGCCGATGGCGGCTATAGAGGACAATTGATAAATACTATAAAAACAAAGTTTAGAATAGAACTTGAAATAATAAAAAGGAATGAACTGCACACTTTTAAAATATTGCCGAAACGATGGATTGTGGAAAGAACTTTTGCCTGGATCGATACCAACAGAAGGAACTCAAAAAATTACGAACGACTTAATAACACAAGTATAGCAATGGTGCACTTATCAGCCATAAGGATAATGCTGAAACGTTTTTAGACAGCTTCTAAGTATTGGCTAAATTCTTCATTAAAAAGCCACTCCCAGGGGTATAGTTTAAAAATGCTGTCAATAGGCTTGCCTTCCGGAGTGCAGAAACGGTTTTCTGTATCTAAACTTATTTCGTCTATGTACAAAAAATCAGTATTTACACCTGCCTGAGCAGCACAGTCTTCCAAATATTTTACCGTCATATAATCCTCTGTATGGTCTCTTACAACAGTAAAATGCAACAAGTTGTTTGGGAAATAATCTTTGCAAACACCTATATGAGACACAAGCTTTTCGTGGATTGAGTTAAACTGGTCAAAGCTTTTATTGTACTCCTGCAGCCAGTACCATTGAATAACAGAAGCCTCAAGCAGACCTGTTGGCGTGTCGGCATTAAACTCTAATAACTTTATGTTTCCGTTATTATAAGCAAGGTCTAAGCGGCCGTAAAAGGAACAGGCATCTTCCTTCCAGCCTTTTTCGATGAGCTCTGCAAAATATGGCTTAATAAACATGCGCGACCATAGCTTATTTTTTATGACGTATGCCACCGCTTCCAAGCACATATCATGTATTTGTGCCGTAGCTGTTTCTATAGCATCAATTTCAGGAGTCGAGAATTCATAAGCTGCAGTTTCATCGTAATAATTATCCAAATCGTAAAACAGAAAACCTTGTGCTTCTATTTTTTGAATCCAGCCTTTGCGTGGTTGAATCGCAATTCGTTTCATATTTTAGCTGTTTACCGAACGTGAAGAAGAACCAAATCCACCAGAACGCACTCCACGGGATGGCTTGTAAGACGGGTGGCTGATTTGACTGGCAGAAGCACCATTGTAAATGTTTGGTGAAATACGTCCGGCTATTATTGGAAACCACAAACCGCCGTAGTGACGAAAGGGTCTGTTGTTAACCATTGTGTCGCGCGTTCTGCCGTTTTCATCACCATAAATCCACTCGTCTTTTTGCTGCTCACGGCAGGATATGATGGCAGATAGCAAGACTGTAGTTAAAACTACGTTTGTCGATTTTTTCATCCCTTGAAATTATAATTTTTATACTCTATCATTATGCCAATTCCTGTACCAGGAACCCCTACAAAACTCTTTTAAAGCCCTTAGTGTTGTAACTATTTATCTTCTGTGATTCTTTAAGGCTCTGTAATTGCCTCATCATTTAGTTCGATGGTAATATTAGTACTATTAACATCAACAAAATAGGTTGAACATATCCGGAATGAATTACATGAGCTTTAAAAGAGGGTTATTTAACTGGCTGCGTATTTTAGCAACGCTCCTTGTAGTACTAACAATGCAGGTGAAGAACAAAGCATTTAATCTTCTAAGATTTCCTGTACCCGCCCAATTTGGCCATCTTCCAAACGTACTTTTATTCCCCGGGTGATGTTTGGGCGCACGTGTAAGTATATCCTTTACAACCCCTTCGGTAAGCACACAGCTACGCTGGTCTGTTTTAAGAATGATATTCACCACAATTCCCGGTTTAATATCCGCCCTGATTGTTCCATTCATATTTAAATTTAAAACGCGTTTACATGAGTAATGCACCTTCAGGTTTGCAACACGAAGGGCTGTTAAGCTTTGCCGATTGTATTTCTGTGGAATAGCAATTTTACGGCTGTAAAGTAGTTTACTATATTCATCTGCCATTTAAAAAAACCGTAGGGACAGGGTCGCGACCTGTCCCTACACCAGGTAATCGCCATAACCCACACAGTCATCACGAAGCGTATTGTGAAACGACCAGACTTTAGAAACTATGTGATTGGTTGACATTTTTTATGTTGTAATTATGGTACAGGCTGAAGTAACTCCGATTGATCATCGCTGCGTCGAATTTCGTTCATCGGCAGGATATGACTTGGCAATTTTTTTGAGATATCAATACTTTTCGAGCATCGACAAAAACTTCTCATAGTTTCTCAAGCTTACTAAGTCACTTTTAGTTAAGTTAATGGCTTTAATAACATGCTCTTTTGCTTTGCTTGTATCCCACAAATTGAAGTAGCCCTTTGAAATCAAATACTGGTTTCTATGGCTATCATTTTGAGATTTTACATTATCTATCAATTGTATTCCTTTTTTTGCTAACTCCTTTATTTTATTCTTGCGTTTAAGTTCTTCAATAGGATCTAATTCTTTTTTGTTCTTTAACGCATTTGACCAATTAATACAAAATTCGCCAACAAAAAGATTAATGGAATCACTAGGATTCGTTTTTAATAAGTCCAAACAAAGGAGATTAGATTTCTCATAATTTGGAAAATTTAAAAGGGTGTAAGTAGATACCAACGCTAATAGAATGTTTGCATCTCTTTTTCCGGATTTGCTTATTTCTCTATCTAAAATCTCAAGTATTTCTATCGCCTTTACAAACTCTTTCTTTCTATCTCTTAAAAATAAAGCATAATGGTATCGGAGAAGATGTGAATTAGGACGCTTGTTAATCTCACCCTTCAAAAAATATTCAGCATAAGGAAAATCTCTACCTTCCAAATAGCCATTAAAAATTTCGATTATTTCAAGCTCCTCCACCGCATAGTCCATCTTCTTTTCTAAGGTTAAATTATTGGCAATATTTAATCTAATATTACTCGTTACATCAGGATTTTCCTTTATCAGGCTTTTAGCTAGCAAGCCTATCTGATTACTAACCCGATATTTCTCTTCGATACCCACGCTTATTCTATCCACACTTCTTTTGTTCGTTTATGCCTGAAAGAAAATTTTCGTTCCGCTCCAAAACTAAATGAAGCAATTGCAGCATTCTTTCCTAATGATTTTTCATCATCACTATGCCATTTCATGCCTTCATCGCCGTTGTGATATAAATTCAGCAAACAGGAATTGTAATTTGATCCTGTAAGTTTCTCTACGATTAGCTTTAGCTTTAAAAGCTCTTGTGTCCATTTCAATGCTTGCTTTGTTGTGTTCGAATAGGTATAAGAGTAGTTGGCATCACCATACCACGCCGCTTTTCTTTTGGTAATTATATGCTTTCCAAAAATAATTGCTTCATCATTTTTCCATTCTATAGTTTGAAGCAAACGGTCGAAATAATAAGCTGCTTCTTTTTGCAACAGTGCTTTCCCATAATATTTTACAGTGCCATCATAAGGCAGTAAATTCTCTATTCGTTCATTATCAAATAACTTCATTTTAAATATTTTTACACTCACTTTTCGTACAATACTGCAAAGGGTGAAAGTCTTGTTTTATCGCTTCTTATTCAAACTTAAAGAAAATACAGTTCCCTTCTTCATCCGTTTCCCCGTTATATTGTATTACTTTGTATGTCCATCTTTTTTTAATTAATTTTCTATTCTAATATAACATCCCGGTAAAATTTCATACATGAAAAAATTTTTACTTTTTTCTCTGTCTGCTATAATAAGTTCTTTAAATCTTTATGCTCAAAATTTACCTAAGCGCGAGTTTAGAGGAGCGTGGATTGCCACTTATACAAACATTGACTGGCCAAATAAAACGCAAACACCCCAACAGCAACGCGATGCTTTTATAGTTATTGCGAACCATCACCAGCAAACCGGGATGAATGCCTTGTTTATACAGGTTCGCAGCCAGTGCGATGCAATGTACGAAAGTGCAATAGAGCCGTGGTCGGCTGACCTTACAGGTACGCAGGGAGTGGCCCCGAACCCGCTTTGGGATCCCATGCAGTTTATGTTGGATGAATGCCATAAACGAGGCATGGAATTTCATGCCTGGATCAATCCTTACAGGGCCGTTGGAAATACAGCTAACCTCCCGAATTTTTCACCTATGCATGTAGCTAAGCAGCATCCTGAATGGCTGCTTACAGTTGGAACGTTACAAATACTAAACCCTGGCTTAGCGGCTGTAAGAGATTACACCACAAGTCTAATAGTGGATATTGTAAAGCGGTATGACGTTGATGGAATGCACTTTGATGATTATTTTTATCCGTCGGGTACTATTAACGATGACAGCGCTTTTAATGCCGACCCACGCGGCTTTACTGTTCGTGCCGACTGGCGAAGAGACAATATCAATCTGTTGGTTAAAAGGGTGTACGATTCAATTAGAAACATAAAACCCTGGGTAAAATTTGGTATTTCTCCAAGCGGTATTTACCGCAACAGCACCGACCCTAATATCGGCTCGGCAACAAGCGGTCTCGAACACTATACTACTTATTATGCCGACACAAAAAAATGGTTACAGCAAGGTTGGCTTGACTATATGTGTCCGCAATTATATTGGTATATCGGGCAGCCCAACGCAGATTATAAATTACTTGTTCCCTGGTGGAACAACATAGCAAACGGCAGGCATATATACATTGGCATGGCAGGTTATAAAGTAGCCGATCCTGCACAAGGGGCGGCATGGGCTTTGCCTTCTCAAATTCCTGACCAGGTAAGGATGAACAGAAGCTATCCGAATATATTGGGCCAGGCAATTTATAATACAAACAGCCTGCGAAGTAATAAATTAGGTTTCAGAGATTCTTTGCGATTAAATCTTTACCAGAAGCCTGCTCTGTTACCAACAATGCCCTGGCGTGATAGTATAGCTCCACAACCGCCTGTTAATCTTACGGTAACAAAATTCGGAAATAACGCTGCAGTTCTTAACTGGACCAAACCTCCTGCAACTGCAAACGAACTGGATAAGGCTAAGCGCTTTGTTATTTACCGTTCGCAAAGTGCAGTAATTGATTTGGCAAATGCCAATAACATTCTTGCCATAACTTCAAACGATACCACAGCCTACGGCGATACAACCATTGCCAGCAACATTAATTACTATTATACGGTTACAAGCTTAGACCGTTTTCAAAATGAAAGTATTGCAGCCAATACTTTTGAATTGCTGCCGCTTACATTACTTGATTTTACAGTAACCAAAATGAGTGAAGCAAATGTAAATGTACAATGGAGCACTGCACAGGAAGACGGGGTTGAGCACTATGAAATTGAAAGAAGCTTAGATGCAGGAAGCTTTTTAATGGTTGGAAAAATAACTGCAAGAAATGGTAACAGAACCGAGCATTACTCATTTACAGATATAACAAGCGGCATTGCCGGCACTTTATATTACAGGCTGAAAATGGTTGATAAAGACGGACAATTTAAATATAGCCGCGTAAGAACAATTAATAAAGAGCAGAATGTTGAAATGGTTAAAATATTTCCAACCCTATTACGGCAAGGTAAGGCATTGCAGTTGCGAGTGATAACTGCAGAAAATAACAGGATGACTTATGCTCTGTTTGACCATGTGGGAAGAGAGCTTTCTAAAGGAGTAATTTCAAATATAAGTTCTTCAAATGCCAGCCTGATAAACACCCGAAACCTTCCTGCAGGTATATTTGTTATTCAAATTATGCAGGCAAATAGAAAACAGAGTTTACAATTTATAATACAATAAAAAGTATCTGCGGGAAATGGTTGTGTGCGAGTGTGTTATCAGTTCGGTGATTTTTCATTATTATGAACTAACATCCATTTGGCAGTTTCGTAAAGAGCGGATGTTTTTGCAGATGCAATTTTACATATTGAGTCTTGCTGGTGTTTTGTCCACCAGGGAGTATTGCCGGTAACCGGTAACAGAAGTTCCTGGTTGAACCGGATGTTTTTTACGAAGTAAAAAGAATCAGTTACCCAGCCAATCACACCTTCATCATGGTGAATGGTGAAAGCGCCATTTTCTTTTTTGTTTGCATACAGTAAATCGCGTCCCAAAGTGGTATTAATATAAGGTTGGTGAACCAGGCCTGCAATAGTTGGCAACACATCAATTTGCGAAACAACTTCATTTCGTTGCTGCGGCAGCAACAATTTTGGGGAGTATAACAGCAGCGGAACATGCTCATCACTCAATCGCTGATTAGTCCATGCATTGGGATAAAGCGCTGTTGCATTTCCCGCAACGCCGTGGTCGCCAACAAAAACAAATATGGTATTGTCAAAATAAGGTTGCTGTCTTGCAGCCTCTATAAATTTTTTAAATGCATAATCTGTGTAGCAAAAAGCATGATATTCATCAAGTGATAAAAATCCATATTTCAGTAAAGTATCTTTTGGTACATCACGTTTTATGAAATCTTTGTCTTCTTCGGGTATTGTATATGGACGGTGATTATCTGCAGTTTGTATCACTGCAAAAAAGGGCTTTGTTTGTTGTGTAAGCAGTTTGGTTGCTTCTAAAAAAAGGTTTTTATCGCTTATGCCCCAAACATTAACCTTGGGCGACTTAAAGTTCTTTTCTTCGTATAAATGAAGCCCTCTTATGTTCTCTAACAATCCCCTGTAATTATTAAACTCGCTGCTTCCACCGATGAAATAATATTTCTCATAATCTTCGAAGCTGTTGATGATGGTATGCTGATTAATGGACTCGGCATTGCGGCTGGAAAACTTCGACAATTGCACGTCAGGTATTCCGGTTAGTGTAGCAAACACGCCACGGGCTGTGCCGAAATGAGGAGAAAAACAACGGTTGAAAAATATGCCTTCGTTACACAAATTGTTGAAATAAGGCGTTGCATTAAGCGGATTACTGCTCATGCTGCTTTTATACATGCTGAACGATTCGCAAATAACCAATACAATGTTAGGTTTACTTTCAAGGGCACGGCTCGAAGGCAAGACAAGCCTGTTGAAATTTAATTCAGCAGCACTACTGTCTAACTGAAGAAAGTTAGCAACTAAGGGAAAATACTCCCTTGCCTTTCTGTCTTCCATTTCAGGCTTTCTAAAACCTAAGGTGGTAAAAAAGTTTTCGAGGGGATTAAGGGCGAGGTAAGATTTAAAGTTGTCGTTAAAAACAAATGCATCCCGCCAAACCAGTGGTTTTTTTGTAAGACTTCCATAAATACCAAGAAATAAAAATGCTATGCTTAATACATACCATCTTCGCCGGTACACAATTGAAAGGTTGTTGTTTTTGTTCTCAACTGTTTTGTGTGCACGCTGGTACAACCAGTAAAAAAAACAAACTACTGCAATAAGTGCAAGCAATATCCAGAACAAAGGATAGGATTGCCAAAGCATCTCTATAGATATTTTTGCATCTTCAGCAAAGTTTAATGCACTTGCATTTAAACGGGTATTTACATAGGCGAAGTGTCCATAATCGGCGCCAAAAAAAAACATCATTACAAAAGTTACCACTGCCATGTACGATGTCCAAAAACGTTTTCCATTTACTGAACTGTAAGGGGTGAAGTTGGGAATAAAACCACTTGCCAAAACAGGTAATAAGATTATGCATATCCATCGTATATCAAACAAAACACCTAAAAAAAAGGAAGGCACCACATCGGCAAAATGTACGGTTTTTGGCTTGAAGGCGAGATAAGTTGATAAACGAAATAATGTAAATATGATAAGGAAGATAGTAAAAAGCTTTACTACCCATTGTATCGTTTTAGGAACTCTCCACCTTTGTAACATGATTGTTACGGTTTTTTCTTTTTGTTATTTAATAAATAAAGGATCTTCTGTATTCGATCCATAATCAATTTATTGGGGTACAAATTTTACTTAATAACTGTCTAAAATTTAGATATTACAAACTGCAATTTACTTTTTAAAATTATAAAGGGGAAGGGGTAATAAATACAGACCTGCTGTTGTATTTGTTATTAGTACAGCTAAAGACTAAGCTCTAAACGCTATTTCCATGTAGTACAAAGCTGCTAAAAAAAGCAGGAGAAGCAGGCTGCTGTTGTATATGTTTTTACTGTGTAACTTGTTCTGTCTTTTTTCCCCCTGGTATATACTTTACCGTTGGTTGAGCATTTACTTTGGGCAGCACAAGTATAAGTATTGCTTGGGGATTGCAAATAAATTTATCGGTATCGTAAGCTGCATTGTGCTCTGACCTTAGGATAGGTTACCAGGAGATGCTGAAATAATATTGGATTACAGTAATCCTTAATCCGTAAAATCTTTTTCTTCCGGATCCGAACTTCTTTTCTCATCACCAGCATCATCGGGGATCCTCCAGCCCGCATGCTTATCACTGATCCTTCCGGATAGTTTTTTTTCTTTAGTGATTTCAAGGCTTTCATAAATGGCATCAATATTTTGCTTACTTATTTCTACGAGGTCTGGTGAGTTTGTTTCTTCTTCCTGACTGAAGAGAGGCTTATGTTTGTCTTGCTGATCTTGCATTGTATAGGGGTTTACAAAAATGCTTCACAACTTTTACGCCAATTCAATATAAGATGCTGGTTCCACATTTTTATCTGGTTTTCAACCTGTCGTTGCTTAATAAATTGCTGGCTATAAAGCTGCCGTCAATTGTATGCAGGCGAATAATGTATCTGCATCAATATCAATTTCACTAACCTTACTTAAACGGTTGCTTCTCCGGCAAATATCTCCAATAGCGCCTGGGCATGTGTTGAATATGCAGGATAGTATTTTTTCGTGCAGCAATGTTTACACTGCTAAAGTATTGTTGCCAAAGTTGCCGGTACAATTCTTCGTTCTCATCATATATTGCGGCAATATTTTCTCCATTATTTGCTTCACCAGAAAACGATAATAGAACAGGTTCCACTTTTTCAAGATCATAATAAATACCATATTTTCTTCTTGCATCGTAAATGAGCCAGCGTTGGTCTGCATAACGGTCTTTAAAATGTTTGCGGATGAGCGGAAGCACATTATAGTCAGGCTGGCAAATAGCATAATACAACTGGTCTTTCGTTAACTGAAAACGGACAAACGCTTCCATGCGATGCTTTTCGCGACGAACTTTTTTTGCGGTCTGCATAACAGTTAAAACGGCATGATGCGCATAGTTATGTTCAATAGTTTTGTTATTTGCAAAAACATATTGCACATATTGCAGCAAAGTGTTTTCCATGCCCTGTTGTTCGGATAAAAATGAAGTATAGAACTGGCTTAAAGCAGCCGCTGAAATTTTCTGGCTCAATCCTTTCCAAACCCTGCCTGCCTTTACTTCATCGGTTATTGTATTATGGGGCGAGCCATACATTGAAGTGGCACTTCGGTAGCGGGGTGTAATAACAACGTCCTGCAACTTAAAGTCGAAAACTTCAAAAACAACTGTAAGGAAGCCTTTAAAGCTTCCGTCATACACCATTGTCGTCACTAAAATAACTTTAATTGAGGTGAAAAATTGGGTTGGTATTTACTAACAGATGTATGAAGAATTTTATCCTTTAGTTGAGCAGGTAAAAGATCTTTATGAATGAAGTTATCTGCCTGGCACAAAATAAAATAACGTGCCCGGTTTAAGGCAATGCCGAATTTTTTAAGATGATCGAAAGTGAGGTTACTGAATTTGCGGGCTGCAATAATTTTTATAGCAGAAGTTACTCCAATGCCGGGAATGCGCATGATAACCGGGAGATCAGCTTTATTTATATCAACGGGAAAAATTTGAAGATTACGCAGAGCCCAGCTAAGTTTTGGATCTATGTCCATGTCAAGATGCGGCTGCTCGGGATTAACAATCTCATTTACCTTAAAGCCGTAAAAACGTATAAGCCAATCGGCCTGGTACAAACGGTTCTCACGTATCATAGGAACGGGTGTGCCAATAGCAGGCAAGCGGTTATCATTACTAACAGGCACATAGCCTGAATAATAGACACGCTTCAATTTCATCTTGTCGTAAAACTGGTTTGCCATCCAAAGTATCTGAAGATCATTTTCTGGTGTTGCCCCAATAACCATTTGTGTGCTTTGTCCGGCAGGTGCAAACACCGGTGTTTTTTTAAACACCTTTTTTTCTTCCCTGTTTTGTTCAATTGCTCCTTTTAAATATTTCATTGGCGCAATCATATCTTTCCTGTTTTTGTCTGGGGCCAGTAACCGTAAACTTTGTTCGGTTGGCATTTCAACATTTACGCTTAACCTGTCTGCATACAATCCCGCTTGTTTCAGCAATTCATCACTTGCGCCGGGTATTGCTTTTAAATGGATGTAACCGTGAAAGTTTTCTTCAAGCCGGAGTTTTTTTGCAATTCTTACCAGCCGTTCCATCGTAAAATCGGCATTTTTAAAAATGCCCGAGCTGAGAAATAATCCTTCAATATAATTACGGCGATAAAAGTTAATGGTGAGATCAACTACTTCCTGCACTGTAAATGCGGCTCTTTTAACATCGTTGCTTTTGCGGCTTACGCAATAGGCACAATCAAAAATACAGTGATTGGTAAGAAGGATTTTTAATAGCGAAACACACCGGCCATCTTCTGTATAAGCATGGCAAATACCGTTGCTTGCATTGCCCAAACCCTTGTTTGCGTTCTTACGGTCGCTGCCGCTTGAAGCACAAGAAACATCATATTTAGCTGCGTCTGCAAGTATAGAAAGCTTTTCTGTAAGTCGGTCACTCATACTAAAATATCAGCATCAAAAATACTAAAACTTTTAGCATATCAAATTCCGCTTTTATCCTTTTAAATTATACTAATAGATCATGAAGTTGCAGGATTTTTTTTTAGCGAAACAAATAAAGCAACAAGAATTACAGCTTTCTGCCGATACCTCTAACAGCTTTATTTATAAAAAAACTTTATATTTATAACTTATATAAGGTTATAATGCAATCAGTAGTTAATTGTTAGCTGCAACTGTATGTGCAAAAGAATTAACCATTAAACTAACTTTTATGAGAATAATCCCAAATCGGGGAGTCGTAGGGTCATCTCCCTGCTCATCAAAAAAAATTATTATTAAGCCACTTGCTGCATTAATCGTTTTGTTATTTCTGCAGCTTTGTGCTTTAGCCCAGTTAAAGGAAGCAGCGGCAGAAAACCAGGCAACAAAATATGTTTTGGTAATTCATGGTGGCGCAGGAACCATACTTAAAAAGAATATGACACCGGCAAAAGAAAAGGCTTACACAGATGCGCTTAAACAGGCACTTCAGGCAGGTTATGCGAAAATAAAGGCAGGCAACAGCAGCCTCGATGCTGTTGAAGCAGCCATTCATGTATTGGAGGATAATCCTTTGTTCAATGCTGGCAAGGGAGCGGTATTTACGCATGATGGACGTAACGAAATGGATGCGGCAATTATGGATGGTAAAAACCTTGCAGCAGGGTCTGTAGCAGGTGTTACCACTATCCGTAATCCTATCAGTGCGGCAAGAGCGGTTATGGAAAAATCTGAACACGTGATGATGGCCGGACCGGGTGCTGAAAAGTTTGCAAAACAGGCTGGTCTTACCATTGTAGATCCTAAATATTTTTATACCGAAGAACGCTGGAAAGGCTTGCAGCAGGCACTTAAAGAAGATTCAATTAAAAGTAAATTGGATCATAGCTCTAATCAGTCACAGCAAAAGTTAGGAACGATTAACACGGATTATAAATTTGGAACAGTCGGCGCCGTAGCGCTGGATAATAATGGAAATCTTGCAGCCGGCACTTCTACCGGTGGAATGACCAATAAAAAATATGGTCGCATTGGAGATGCACCCATTATTGGCGCAGGTACTTACGCTAACAATAATACTGTTGCCATTTCCTGCACTGGCTGGGGTGAGTTTTATATTCGTAATGTTGTGGCGCACGATCTTTCGGCGTTAATGGCTTATGCCGGTCTTTCGGTTGAAGAGGCAGGCAAAAGCGTTATAAAAAAAGTAGGCGATATGGGAGGCGACGGTGGTTTAATAGCATTAGATAAAAATGGTAACATGGCTATGCCTTTTAATAGCGAAGGCATGTATCGCGGTACTATTACAAAAGAAGGTAAAATAGAAATTCGTATTTATAAAGATTAGAGTTGAATTCAAGCGTAGTGCACACAAACCTGTAAACCTTGAACAGACAGAATGCAGCAGACATTTATAGAAGACAAAACTTTTGACAAAAGCAACTTTACTCAAAATTATATAACAAAAGGCGAATATGAAAACTGTACTTTTATAGCTTGTGACTTTTCAAATTCTGACCTCGGGAAAATAAGATTTACGGAGTGTAATTTTATACGTTGCAATTTAAGTATGGTTAGACTGACGCAAACAGCATTTAGTAGTATTAAATTCGAAGACTGTAAAATGTTAGGACTTTGTTTTGAAGACTGCAGTCAATTTATTTTATCGTTTAGTTTTCACAATTGCAATCTTACTCATTCTTCTTTTTATAAGACCAAAATCAAAAAAACAATATTTAAAAGCTCACAACTTCACGAAGTTGATTTTGTGGAATGTGATTTAAGCAGTTCCGTTTTTGACAACTGCGACTTAACAAGAGCGACATTTGAAAACACAATTATTGAAAAAGCTGACTTTCGCACTTCTTTCAATTACTCAATAGACCCTGAAATTAACCGGATAAAAAAAGCTAAATTTTCTTTGCCCGGTATCCCAGGACTTTTGGGCAAATACGACATTGAAATAGATTATACAAGCTAGTATGAAACATGGAATAGAAACTTTAAAATATCCAAACTTATCGCATGAAGAGGTATTAATAAAGCTTTTGGTATATAAAATTCTTTTTGGCTAAAAACTATTAGAGGCATGAAAAGGATGAAAAACAAAATAAGTACAAGCAGTTGAGCATCCACTATTGGTTTAGTCTTTTGCATATAATTGTGCGGTTATTTTGCCTAACCTAATTTACACAATTATGCTCTGTCAAAAAAAAATACTTTATTAATTACCAGTCTTACTTGTTGCGGCTCTGCATATATTTTTTCGCTTACTACTATAGTTGTTCTACTTCTTATCATCATTTACCTCTATCCAAAAATTATCCGGGTCTTGAAAATAGATTTGTTTTACCCCGTCCACTCTTACGGTTACAGTTTGAGGCACGCCCTGCGCATTGGTATAAGGTATCTTCCATTCATTGAGACGTGTAATAAATTTTTCTACAGAAGGTACACTGAAACAAATGTGTGTGTTTCTGTCGTGCTGGGTTATTTCTGCAGCTCCCTGTATAATGTGCAGAGCGCCCTGTTTGCCCACTTTAAACCAGGTATGTTTTCCATCATGAAAAGGTTCGGGGATCACTTCCAATTGTACAACATTCTTATAAAATTCAGTGCTTTTATTAAGATCTAAAATGTATAAGGCTAAATGGTTAAATACAGCCTTTTCTTTCTTTTGCGCTATAGAGCTACTACAGGAGACAGCTATTGCAATAGCGACTAATAAGCTATACGAAATAATTTTTTTCATACACATGTTTAAGGCTTTTAAAATGTTAGAAAGTAAATATCCGTTTGATTTTTTTAAATAGTACACCTTTTGTTATTTTGTAGAAAATAATTATTTATGTCACGTATAATTTTCGGTAGTAATTCTTTTGAGACAAATACAAATTTTACTATACTTGGAAAAGATGAAAATGGTGGAATTGTTTTTGGAGGATTTGGACCTAAAGTTCACAATCCAATTGTCTGGGTAAATATAGTAAATGGCAAAGGCTTATTGAATGCAAATATATCTGACACAAGCGGCGAATTAGTACTTAAGATTGAAAATAGTAAAGTCATAATTAATAAGGATAATATCTATACTGTTGAAACTATTCCGGAAAATCAAATTCCTCCTGATCAAGTTATTGTTGTAAATCAATATGGAGAAACAGCATTAGATCTTAGTTCGGATGGAGATACTATTATTATTAATGCAGATTTATATGAAGGCACAGACCATGTAGTAGCAACCAATGAAGGTACTTACATAAACCCTGACCATCCATTCGTGTAGTGCATATTTGCATGACGCACAACAGCTAATAATTCAACTTCGAACGATTGTAACATAGCAACCAATTCTTTAAACGATCTGGTAGAATGGCCAATAGTCCAAAGGGTTTTTTCTTCTTCTTGTTTCATTTTCTATTGATGAAGTAACGGCGGAGCGTCCAGCGCTACAGTTGTTGCTAGCACAATCCCCTGTATGTTCTGGCTTAACTGACGCATCCGGTAAATTCGTTCAGCGTGGTTATCTTGCTGTTGAGCTGGTGGGCAGGAGAAATCATCTTCGAAAACTTTTGTTGTATAACCCAAACGGTGAGCTATTGCAAATGTATAAGGCCGCCAGCCCCAGCCAATGTCCTCCTGCACAAGTTCGAGATATGGAACCAATTGCCTGTTAAGGAGGAAAGGACCATAAGTATAATCAAGAGGGGCGCCTGTTATTTCGGTACAGCAATTATTGATGGTTGTTTCTGTCATTTGCTGAAACGCCGGGAAAGTAGCAAAACCGGCAGGGGAGCGGGAGGCTGTTATAATACCTGAACGTTCATTTACCATTACTTCGTCTAACATTCGCTGTAATCCTGTTTTAAAAAAATCATGCTTGTCAGGTTCTGTATAAATGATGAATGCAGAACCTGATTGATATGCTGCTGATAAACTGTTCTTAACCTGCGCCCATACACCCCGTGCCTTTGTTTCCAATAAAATAAAGTTGGGAAAACTTTTGAGAAAATCTAAGAAACCACTGTTCGAACCACCATCGGTAATAAAAACCTGGATTTGAAGTTTTGCGAGTTGTTGCAATGATTGCCGCAGTAATGTTTCCTCGGCTTCGTCACGTGCCCAGGTAATTGTAGCAATTGAAATATCATGTTTGTTCATTGTTTATTACTGCTTTTTTGTGTGGCAATACTACTTTACTTTTTGCAAATGTTCGCACGTTTAATACATGCGAAAGCACTTCATTGTTACTTTACTTTTCATGCAGTCTGCTCTTTATAAGCAACTGTCGTATTGCTGCCAGGTGACTTACCAATACCAAAGGCACAATACATGCAGGCAGCCATACAAACGGAAAATATAATACAGCTCTGTTGGGTTGATCAAAAGCGATTTGCTGAAAGTTGAATGGTGCAGCAAGTACAGCAGTTATAACAATATTCAGCAGCAGGCAAAGACATATAATGTTCCATACTAATAATAGCTTTCGATTAGAATTGTTTGGTGCCAGATACCAAATGATTGGCGCTGTAATGCCTGAAAGAATATCAAAATTATTTCCTTCAAAGGTCATTACCTCTGGTATGGCTTTGTGTATGAACAACCAGAACAATACTATCTCAACAGGTACTCTTGCAAAATGCAATAGAGTTAGTGGCTGCAGGTTCAAGCTATCTAAAAAGTGCCTTCCTTTTGATGTTGCAAATAGCACAATGATACCTAAGAAAGCCGGAACAACTGCTAACATAAATCGTGGAGGCATTCCTTTGGTGTTGGTGTAAAAACTGCTGTAAGCAATAAAGCCCTGCAATGCCAGCCATGCGGGCAATATGTATAAAACTGTTAGGTTGCCGGATGCTGCTTTAACAAACATGACTGCCGTATAAATAGTGGTGATGATAAAAACAATACTGATGTAAGCAGGTAAGTTTAGCATTTGAACAATTATGGTTCTATCACTTTTTGTGTGGTTAAAATTGCCACGAACTTCAGGTCAATGTCATTTAGTTAAGAGAAACTTCCTCGCAATAATTAAAAAACATCCTTTAATAATTTTTACTATCTTGATACTACTAAAAACACTTGTAATGAAAAAAATATTATTCCTGATCATAGCACTGCCTTTTTATACCCTTGCACAACAAGGGATGAAATTTGAACACGGCATAACCTGGAAAGAGATACAGGCTAAAGCGAAGGCCGAGAACAAATATATATTTATGGATGCCTTTACCACCTGGTGCGGGCCATGTAAATATATGGCTGCAAATATTTTTCCGATGCATGGACAGTATTCGAAAATTGTAAAGACATGACTTGTGTAAAAGAAGCGTTGGAATGGAGCAAAAAATCGTTTAAAGACAATAACAATCCAATGTTCATAGATACCTATGCAAACATTTTATACAAGCTTGGTAATAAACAGGAAGCGATAAAGTGGGAGGAAAAAGCATTGGCATTATCAAAGAACGATAAAGCAATACAGGAAACTTTAGATAAAATGAAGAAAGGCGAAAAGACCTGGAAGGATTAAAGACTTTATTTGTTGTTGAGCTTCTTCTTTAAAAAACATATCTGCACGTAGATTCAAAATATAGCTGGGTAAACTTTTATATTTGGCAAAACAACGCCAATTTGAATGATCACCAAAGAAGAAGCTTACTTAAAAGTATCAGAATTAGTAGAACGGTTTACAGAACAACTGCCTTCTTATAAAAAAGCTGATTATAATGAAACACTCACCCGGCAGGATTTTATAAATCCCTTTTTTAAAGCCCTTGGCTGGGATGTAGATAACTCGTTTGGTAATGCCGAAGCTTACCGCGAAGTGATACATGAAGATAAAGTAAAGGTTGGCGGAGCTACCAAAGCGCCTGATTATTCGTTTCGTTTGCCTGGTGGTCATCGTTTATTTTTTGTTGAAGCCAAGAAACCAAGTGTAGTGGTGCGGGATGAAATATTGCCCGCTTACCAGGTTCGGCGTTATGGATGGAGCGCCAAACTTCCTATAAGTTTGATAACCGACTTTGAAGAGTTTGCTATTTATGATTGCACTAAAAAACCTAATCCAACTGATAAAGCAAGTCATGGAAGGATAAAGTACCTCACATTTAAAGATTACCTCAACGAGTTTGATTTTATCTGGGATACCTTTTCTAAAGAACGGGTACTTAAAGGAAGCTTCGACAAGTTTGTAAAGAGCGATACAAATAAAAAAGGCACAGCTACTGTTGACAAAGATTTTCTTGCCTCGCTGGATGAATGGCGCAAGCAGCTTGCCGTTAATATTGCTTTACGCAACCAGCACCTTAGCGAAGACGACCTGAACTTTGTAGTGCAGCAAACCCTTGACCGTATTATTTTCCTCCGCATCGCCGAAGACCGTGGTGTGGAAGAATATGGAGAACTGAAAAGCATATTTACCTCTCCTAAAACCGGAGGCCAGGAGGGCACTTATTATCAACAGTTATATGGCTTGTTCAAAGAGGCGGACAGCAAATACAATAGCGGTTTATTCGATTTTAAGAAAGACCATCTTAGCCACAGCATTAATATAGATAACAAGGTTATTAAAAGCATTATTAACGAACTGTATTACCCTATAAGTCCCTATGAGTTTAGTGTGCTGAGTGTGGAGATATTAGGCAGCGCATACGAACAGTTTCTCGGTAAGCAGATAAAGCTCGATAAGAATCACCGTGCTGTTATTGAAGAAAAACCTGAAGTACGTAAAGCAGGCGGTGTTTATTATACGCCACAATACATAGTTGAGTACATTGTACAAAACACCATAGGTAAATTAACCGAAGGCAAAACGCCTGAACAGGTAAGTAACTTAACCATTGTTGACCCTGCCTGCGGAAGCGGCAGCTTTTTATTGGGAGCGTACGATTATTTAATGAAATGGCATTTGCTATACTATAAACCTGAATTTACAGAGCTAAGCGAAAAGGCCGCAAACGGAAATCTCTATAATACAAAGCAGCGGCAGGACTTTATAAAACAGCGCAACAAACTGCCGCTTACACCAGAGGGATTTTTAACCACTGCTTTAAAGAAACAAATTCTGCTCAATAATATTTATGGAGTTGATATAGACACACAAGCCGTAGAAGTAACCAAGCTTAGCCTGCTTCTAAAATGTATGGAAGGCGAAACAGCCAGCAGTATAAATGCAGAGATGCATTTTGGCGAAAGGGCATTACCAACATTAGACAGCAACATTAAAAGCGGCAACAGCCTAATTGATCTTGATTTTTATGATACTCAAATTGATTTTGGTGAAGATAAAAAGATAAAGCCTTTCAACTGGCAGCAGGCGTTTGCAAATGTATTTAAGAATGAAGGGTTTGATGTGGTGATTGGCAATCCGCCGTATGTAATGTTACAAATTCTGGAAACGAGAGAAGTTTTTAATTACGCGTTAGAAAAATTTAATTCAGCAAAATATAAGATTGATACTTATCAACTATTCATAGAACAATCAATAAAGCTTTTAAAAAAGGGAGGACTTTTAGGCTTTATTACACCAAATACTTTTCTTAATAATATACATGCTCAACCACTAAGAAGATACATTCTTGATAATGTAATCATAAAAGAAATTTTACTTTTTAATTATTCTGTTTTCTTATCTGCTAGTGTAGATACTTGTGTATTCACATTTGAAAAAGGGATAGCTACAAAAAGAAGTGCATTAATCATTAAACAATCTAATAATCCATTCGAAGTAAGAGAAATATCTCAGGCTAAGCAATTAGCTTTTGAAGAAAGCAATAGAAATAATTTTAATCTTTCTGTTTCTGAGAGAGATACTGTCGTGTTAAGTAAAATCATTTCAGCGTCTAAACCATTAAGTACATTTTGCAGTGCTTATTTCGGAATTCAAACTTTTGAACGGGAAAAATATGTAAGCACTGAAAAAAAGAATAAAAATTATGAACCTGTAATTGATGGCGGCAATATTGATAGTTATAGATTAAAACCACCAAAAGAATTTGTAAACTATATTCCATCATCTATTAAAAGTGGTGGAAATGAAGCTATATATAGGCAAGACAGAATTTGCATAAGGCAAATAGGAGCATATCCAATTGCTACTTATGTACCTGCAAACATTTTTACACTCAACACAGTTTATAATGTGTATCTAAAAGAAAAAGGTTTAGCAAACTTGAAATTTATACTTGGAATTATTAATTCTAAAGTAACAGCTTTTTATTGGCGAAAGACAAATTCTGATGAGAAGAAAACATTTCCAAAAATAAAAAAGGAGGCTATTTTATCAATTCAGATTCCAGAGATAAAAGAAGATATTCAAAAAAAGTTAGCTGATGAAATAATACAGTCTGTAAACTCTATGCTTTCACTTCATCAACAAAAACAAGCCACTTCCCTTCCTGAAAAGATAGAGCTGCTTAACCAACGCATAGCATATACAGATGAAAAGATAAATAAGCTTGTGTATGAGTTGTATGGGTTGAGTGAGGAGGAAATTGGGATTGTGGAGGGGAGATAATGCAGCTTTAGTATAAAAAAGAAAACTGTTTATGGTTGAAAGTAAAATTCTAGCACAAGAGTATTTTTTAAATAGACATAATCTGCCTATTAATGTAATTTCAAACATCCTTGATAAGCTCAATTATATTCTTATTACTCAAATAAATGAATTATACACTAAAAGAGTTAATATCGATTATTGGCAAAATCCGATGGAAGCGTTATGTTTTAAGCTATCATTACATGTAGCGAGTCTACAAAAGCTACTTCAAAAATCATCAGTACCATTTAATGAAGGAATACTCGAAATTTTTGATATAAGCTCAATAAATATTATTAGTAGGGCAATCACAGAAAACTATTTAACACTTTATCATTTCCATTTTGAGTTAATAACTAATGAGCATAAAGAGTTTCGTTTTCTTATTTATGCTTTGTCCGCTCTAAAAAACAGGCAGCTTTTTTCAGTACCCACTTCTGAAAAGAAAAATCAATATGAAAGGGATAAAATAGAAATTGCAAATTTTGAAAATGCATTAGTAAATAATTCCTATTTCAAAAGCCTCCCGACTAAAAATCAAAAACATTATTTATCAACTAAAGATGCAAAACAACTTCCGTGGACTACTCTTTTAGATGAATCAGATTTGAAACCAGAATTTTTTAAGGACACTTGGCGGCTTCAATCAAATTATGCTCATTCTGAATTCTTAAGTGTGCTCCAAATTAAAGATTTCCCTCAAAATCCTGAACAACTTAAATCATCATCTTATGTAATGGCAGAATTAGCCACAATTATTCTTTCTGTTACTATTAATCATGTAAATGAACTTTTTAGCGAATCAAAAAGGGTATTTGTATCGTTGGACGAAGACACAAAACAAATGGTGAATTACTTTTGTAAAGTTGGAACTAAAAGTGTTTAGAAAAGATCCTATCAGAATTATCCCGTTCTTCCAAGATGTTCAAGTGTTTTTGCAGTTGTTGGTCTTCCTTGCATCCTTTCTCGTGCCGTTGAAGGTGTTATCACCTTCAAAATGCAGCATAGGCAATGATGAGCAATGAATAAAATATGAACACGCCTGCGCTGCAGTTGTTGGTCAGAGACACAACAACGGCTAAGCTTCCCCAGCTATCCGTAGAAGACCAATAGCTCTTTTGCCTTTCTTCCGCAGGTGTTCTTCACCTGCAAAGCAAACCTACACTATAATACGTACATTTTTCAGTTGTTGGTCTTTCATGCAGCCGCGCCATTGAAGCGTGTTATCACCTTCAATTGTAGCGTGGGTAAAAAGCATACGCTTCAGTTGTTGGTCACGAGACACAACAACGGCAAATTATTATTTGATAGACACAGCTATTTCTCTTTCGACATAGCGAAAAGAAATTGAAGAATGAAAATGTTGCTTATACCATCAGCATCCATGCAATAGAACTTGAACAATTATTTTAAACTCATAACTTTAATAAGCTTTACTCGAGAACAAAGAGTACGACTGCGTATAAAGCCGAGCGTGTTAGCAGCCATTGTAAAGCGGCACGCAAAGCGTAGCAAATAACAGAAAATATAATGAAGAAAGTAGCACCATGTTTTATCCTGACACTTTTCACAACCATCATATTTGCTCAGAAGAACAAATTCACTCAAACAGACATCAGCAAACCTTTTGTGCTTGGTGTCGTCGATGAAATTCAATCAACCCTGTTAGGAGAAAAAAGAATTTTAAACATTTACCTTCCCGAAGGTTATAATAAGAACGATACCACTAAATATCCTATCGCCTACTTACTTGACGGTTCAGCAGACGAAGACTTTATTCATGTAGTCGGACTTTTTCAGTTTAATAATTTTGAATGGATAAACCGTGTACCTAAATCAATTGTGGTAGGCATTGCTACTGTTGATAGAAGAAGAGATTTTACTTACCCAACAACGATTGAAAAGGATAAAAAAAGTTTTCCCACTACAGGACATTCAGATAAATTCATAGCGTTTATAGAAAAAGAATTGCAACCATTTATAGAAAAAAGGTATAAAGCAAATACTTCAAAAACTATTATCGGGCAATCTTTAGGAGGATTAGTAGCAACAGAAATTTTAATTAAGAAACCAACGCTATTTAACAAGTACATCATTGTGAGTCCAAGTTTATGGTGGGACAACGGCTCATTGTTAAATGAAACATCAACTATTTTACTTGATAGTTTTTCTTACAAGACAGATGTTTACATCGGTGTTGGCAAGGAGGGGCTTACCCCAACTAACGTTCCTCGTGTGATGGAAGTAGATGCAAATTTATTAGCAGAAAAAATAAAGAGCACAAAAAGTAAAAGTGTAAATGTTTATTTTGACTATTTACCACAGGAAGACCATGCAACGATTTTACACCAGGCGGTTTATAATGCACTAAGAATTTTGTATCCGGCATCAACTACCAACAAATAGCAGATGAAAAGAATTAGCTCTATTGATATTGTTAGGGGACTTGTGATGGTGATAATGGCACTTGACCATGTACGGGATATGATTGAAGAAACAACTAAATGAAAAGAGACAGCTTAATAATTATACCGATGAAAAGATAAATAAGCTTGTGTATGAGTTATATGGGTTGAGTGAGGAGGGGATTGAGATTGTTGAGGGGAGGTGAAAAATAAAAAAAATGTTACTAAAATAATATTATGCAAAATGCTTTAGATAAAGTTGACGAACTATCAAAATTGCTAAAAGCTTTACTTCCAATGAAACCTGAATACCAACAAAAGTTGGATAACAAATTTCGATTAGAGTTTAACTACAACTCCAATCACATGGAAGGCAATACTCTTACTTACGGTGAAACCGAGTTACTCCTGATGTTTGGTGATACTAAAGGCATTCATACTTTACGGGAATATGAAGAAATGAAAGGGCACGATGTTGCCATAAAATTGATAGAAGATTGGGCTACAGATAAAGAACATCCGCTTACAGAGAGCTATATCAAAAACCTGAACCAGGTTATTTTAAAAGAACCCTTTTGGAAAGAGGCAATTACTCCTAATGGACAAAATACAAGACGGCTAATTACAGTGGGTATTTACAAAGAACATCATAACTCAGTACGCTTACAAAACGGTGAAATCTTTAATTATGCTTCACCTGTTGACACGCCAATATTGATGCAGGAACTTATAGAATGGTATAGAACAGAAGAAAGAGCCTTGCATCCTGTAACATTGGCAGCCATGCTCCATTATAAATTTGTAAGCATACATCCTTTTGATGATGGCAACGGAAGGATAGCACGCCTGCTAATGAATTATGTGTTTCTTAAAAACAATTTACCACCTATTATTATTAAATCTGCGGATAAACAAAATTATTTAAGAGCATTGCATTTGGCAGATATAGGCGATTATGAACCCTTTCTTAATTATATAGCTGAACAGGTGGTTTGGTCTTTAGAAGTTTCAATTAAGGCAGCAAAAGGAGAAAGTATTGAAGAATCTGACGATATAGATAAAGAGATAGAGCTTTTAAATAAAAGATTATCAGATAAAAAAATTCAGAATTCCTCAAAAGCTCCAGCATTAATTTATCAATTGTTGAAAAATAGCCTTATCCCACTATTTATCTTACTGGAGGAAAAATGTGAAAAGCTTAAACCATTATTTATTGATTTTTCTAAAAACATTCAATACCAGGTTGAAAAAGGACGCAATATTACTTTGGGGAGTAAAGAAAGCAAATGGGAAATTTTAAAGATTAATTGGTTAGAAAATAAAATAAAGGGGGAAAATATCTCATTGGATTCACTACAATACACCTACTCTTTAGAAGGATTTAAAAGCAGTTTAACCCATCAATATTTTAGCATTTCACTTAATTTTACTTTTGATCAATTTACTTATTCAGTTAAAATAAGTAATGGTACCACGCTCACATTTCCATATAATAAACAGTTAAGTGAAAAAGAAAAAAATGATATCATATCGTTAGTCATGAATGATTTATTGGATAGAATTAAGAAAGCAGCTGATAACGAAAAATAAAAAAAATGGGGTGTTCTGCTTTTTTGCCGTTGTTGGTCTTCCTAGCAACCGCTCCCATTAAAGCTTGTTATCACCTTCCAACTATAGCGTGGGCAAAAGCCTACACTTCAGTTGTTGGTCACTATACATAATAATGGCAATGATTCAACTATCGCTTCATCTATCGCTTAGGTTTTCGCTTAAGAAGGATTATGGCTTCAGGAAGAATCTGTAAATTTAATGAAGATTTTTTTTGACATGGAGAGTATATTGTCAATGCCGTCTTACAGCATAGAAAAAATAAAAGCATTAAATTGTAACTTCAGAAAGAATTCTTTCCTCAATGCCTTATAAAAAATTTCGTAAGCTAAATATAGATTTGCCGACGCAGCCCTTAGTAGATGAACGTCCGTGGCTTGCTGCGGGTTTACTCTTAGGCTTTATTATCCTGCTAATATCAGCTTATGCTTATTTTGACCATATAAAACAAGGAACTTCTCCAGCGGCACAAAAAAAAATTGTTTTAAGAGGACTGCAAAAGCGAACTCTGTTTGTAAAATGATACCCCGGTTCACTCCTTCTATTTCTCCAATTTTTTCAATTCGTTAATGATCCGGTCTTTATCTAACCATTTGGTACCAAGCATTACTCCTTCAATGTTTTTTACCTGCTTTATATCTTTAAGCGGATTTCCATTCAATAATACCAGGTCAGCAATAGCTCCTGTTTTTATAACTCCCATATCCTGTTTATTTAAGAAACCAGCAACATTTACAGTACCGGTTTTTAAGGCTTCATAAGGGGTTAGCCCTGCGTCAACCATGTATTGCAACTCGTGATGAAGTGAAAAGCCCGGCACGTCAAAAACCTGGGGCGCATCCGAGCCAAGTAATAACCCAACTCCATTTTTATTACAGGCATAAATCAGCTTTCTTCTCAAAGCAATAAACCTGTTGATTGCCTCGGGATTGTATTGCGGATTATTCATCAGGTTCTTTTTTGTATTCACCCAATTGTTTAATGTATTGGCAGGCATATATTTCATTTCAGGTTCACTTCGTAAAGCTTCGGGGCTTTTACCAGGTGCAAACCATCTTTCTGCCAAAGCCTGTGTAGGAACTACCCAAATTTTATTGTTTCGAAGCGCTGTGGTTAACCTCGAAATTTTTGATGTGTCTGCTTTATCTGCTATAAACATTGCAAATAAACCGTTTTGTTGTTCGGTGGTGTTTTCTGTTTCGGGCACAAGACTTTCGATAAAGCCGTCAAGGTGGTCAATGGTGGCATAACCTGCTTCTATTGCACGCCATACACCTACATCAAAAGACACATGCCCGGCAAAAGGTATCTTAACTTCTTTGGCTGTTTTTGCAATCGCTGCAAACGTTTCTTTAGAAAGCCCCGGATGCAATTTCAAAAAATCGTAGCCCGCCGTTTTTTGTTGCCGTACCATTTCTGCCGCAGCTTCTGCTGTCTTTACACTTTGCCCGTTAAACGAAGGGCCTGAAGTAATAAAACGAGGTCCAAAAATTTCTCCACTTTGAATTTTGGTTCGCAACTCAAGATGCTTTGGATGACCAAGCATACCGCGAATAGTGGTAACTCCATTAACGGCAAACAACAGCAACACTTCTTTCATTGGTTCAATATCATCTACCGGGGGAACATGCGCATGCATTTCAGCAAGGCCGGGTATTAAATATTTGCCCTTACCATCAATCAGGTATGCATTCTTACTGTATTTGGTTTTGCCGGCATCGCCGATTGCTGCAATTCTTCCGTTCCTTACAACTACAACCTGATTTAGCAAAACCCTTTCAGTATCCATAGGTATAACATTAACCGTTGTAAAAATTATTTCCTGCTTTGCGTTATCAATAAATTGCTGTGCGGAACATGAAACAACAGGTAAGAGTAAAATGAATTTGAGGAGCAGTTTCATAAAACGGTATTTAAGTGGAAGTATAGATGAATGAATAAATTTACTACTAATTCTTAATGAAAGGAGACAGGAGTTAGGAGATAGGAGATAGAAGATAGAAGTTAGAGGATGGGAGGGAAGAGTTTTTTTCTTAAAGGATGTTTCCCTGTTATCTGTAGAATGTCGAAAGCAAGCCGGATGTACAGTGCAAGCAAGACAAGTTGTTACAAATGAAGCTAACGAAAAGCACGACTATTTTTCGTGCTTAAAATTGCGAACAAACATTGGTCGTTCTTCCCTCATATTTTCACCGTCCTCTCCATTTGTTGTTTCCTAAGTGCAGAAGTAATTCAACATAAGCGTGGAATTTACTATTTTAAAAAGCGTTGGAATAGTTTTTTATAAAAAAATATACTTATATGAATGCTTTTCTTTTTCAGAAAAATTTTTTATTCTGACAAAAGACTGGAAGGATTGATGTAAAAGGTGGAACGTTAGTAAATACAATTGGAAACCATTTAAAAATAAATGAGATTTTATGATAGCAATGAATTTCAGAGGACCTTTTAGAGTTCGTGTGGATCGCAATAAACCTGATCCCGAAATAAAGCATCCGCAGGATGCAATCGTTAAAGTAACACGATCGTGCATTTGCGGTTCCGACTTGCATTTATATCACGGCCTTGTGCCTGATACCCGTGTAGGAATGACCTTTGGCCACGAGTTCACAGGTGTTGTAACCGAAGTAGGATTGGGGGTACAAAAACTTAAGGTGGGCGACCATGTATTAGTGCCATTTAATATCGCCTGTGGCACCTGCACGTTCTGCAAGCAGGAGTTATATGGCAATTGCCACGAGTCTAACTCGCAGGCAACAGCAGTAGGCGCCATCTTTGGTTATTCGCATACGGCGGGTGGATTTGATGGCGGACAAGCGGAATATGTTCGTGTTCCTTATGCCGATGTAGGGCCTACTGTTATTCCTGAAGGTATGGACCTTGATGATGCTGTTCTGTTGACTGATGTTGTTCCTACAGGTTACCAGGCAGCAGAAATGGGCGGCATTAAAAAAGGTGATACTGTGGTAGTTTTTGGTGCGGGGCCAGTGGGAATTATGGCAGCTAAATGTGCATGGTTATTTGGAGCAGGTCGCGTAATTGTAATAGATCATATTGAGTACCGTCTTGAGTTTGTAAGGAACTATGCTCAATGTGAAGCTTATAATTTCAGATCACTTGAAGACCCGGTGTTGTTTCTAAAGAAAACTACAGATTACTTTGGAGCAGATGTATGTATTGATGCGGTAGGATGCGAAGCAGCAGGCAGCGCTATACAAACCATTACCGGAAGAAAAATGCTGTTGCAAGCCGGTTCAGCAACTGCACTTCACTGGGCTATCAACTCAGTTAAAAAGGGCGGTATTGTTTCAATTGTTGGTGTGTATGGTCCTACAGGTAACATCATCCCCATAGGCAATGTAGTTAACAAAGGACTTACCATTCGTGCTAACCAGGCATCTGTAAAACGGCTTCTTCCGCGGTTGATTGAACATGTGCAGGCCGGGCGCTTAAACCCAAAAGAAATAATCACACATCGTGTTCCTTTGGAAGAAGTAGCAGATGCTTATCACATCTTTAGCCGTAAGCTTGATAATTGTATTAAACCAATTCTTATTCCATCAACAGCGAGAGCATAAAAAATATAATCATGGAAAATGAAAATAATATAGCAGATAAATATTCGCACATAAAAGGTTGGGGCATTGATGCTGATCCCGAAAACGAGCCAACCTACCCAATGAAAAAATATACCGGAGATGATCACCAGCGCCTGAATTATGAAAGACCGCCGCTGCAGGATGTGGATATTGAGATACTGAAATCTAACGAACGTCCAAACCTGACAGCAGTAGTTGGAACTTCTACTCCGCCTTCCGGTTTAAGTGGTGCGATACGCAGGTATGCTTTTAAATACAGTGAAGGACAGTGGAGCCATTGGCTGGCGTTAATATTAGCAGACCGGATAAATATGGTTGAAGGCATCATTGAGGATTTTGCTCATGGTCATGTTCCAAATATCTGGAATGAGCGTGGATGGAATAAGGAGTGGGAGCATAATAAAAAAGGCGTACTTACAACTGCAGCAGTAGGGGCAGTGGTGGCAGGGACTGTAGTATTATTACTGTCACAAAAGAATAAGGCGAACAAGAGGAAGAAGAACAATTTAAATCTCGTAATGTAACTTTATAAATTTTGAGGCGACAGCTATAAAAGTTGGGAGGTTTTCTTCCAACTTTTTTTGGGTTTATAAAGAATAATTCAATGCGACTGAGGACCGGCTTTTTTGTTCGCCAAAAAGTTCCTAAATCTGCAAATATAAAAACAGGATATGACCATCTTTTCAAAAATAATTGCCGGACAAATTCCTTCCTATAAAATAGCTGAAAGCGACAAGTATTTTGCCTTTCTTGATATTTACCCTGTACAAAAAGGACATACTCTTGTGATACCAAAAATTGAAGTGGATAAAATTTTTGATGTTCCCGATGAATACCTTGCAGAACTGTTGGTATTTGCAAAACCCATTGCCAAAGCAATTGAAAGTTCTTTTAAATGTAACCGCGTAAATATTATAACAGTTGGTTTGGAAGTGCCTCATGCACATGTGCATTTAATTCCAATTAATGAAACCGACGATATGAACCTGTTGAATAAAAAGCTGAAGTTATCTGCTGAAGAGATGAAAGAGATACAGGAGAAAATTGTTAGTAAGTTATAGAGCTCAAGTTATCGTACAATTACTCCTTACAATTAAGTTCTCTCTTACCTCCTGCTTGCAATCAACAAATTCAAATCAGTAAATTTCAGATCAAATCTTTGGCTGAGATAAAAGTTGGTGAGATAACCTTTGTACATATAAATGCCATGTCGAAGGTTGAAGTTGTGCCATACCATTTCTTCAAAACCGCCTTCATCACTTATTTCGAGCAACAAAGGCATGAGTACGTTGCTGATAGCCTGGCTGGCTGTGCGGGCAAAACCACTGGCTATATTCGGAACACCATAATGTATTACATCATGCTTTATAAAAGTGGGATTTTGATGGCTTGTAATTTCACTGGTTTCAAAACAGCCGCCACGGTCAATGCTTACATCAATGATTACACTGCCGGGGCGCATGGTTGCTACCATTTCTTCAGTAACAAGTACAGGCGTTCTGCCAAACTCGCTGCTGATGGCACCTACTGCTACCTCGCAGGTTTTTAATTGCTTAGCCAGAATTTTTGGTTCAATTACACTTGTCCAAACCCTTATACCTAAATTATTTTGCATCCGTTTAAGGCGGTAAACATTATTATCGAAAACCTTAACCGAAGCGCCTAATGCAAGAGCGGTACGTGTAGCAAATTCGCCCACAACACCAGCGCCTATAATAATAACCTTGGTAGGCGGAATACCGCTAATGCCACCAAGCAATACACCCTTTCCATCGTTTGCACACCCCAGATATTGACCGGCAATAAGCATAATAGCGCTGCCGGCAATTTCGCTCATGCTGCGTACAATGGGGTAAGTTCCGCTATCATCTTTCAGGTTTTCAAAACTTAAGGCAGTTATTTTTTTCTCGATCATTTTCTCCAAAAACTCACTTTTCATTGCCGACAAATGAATGGGAGAAATTACGGTTTGGCTCATTTGCAAAAGCGGAAGATCTTCTTCTACCACAGGCGCACTTTTAACAAGTATAGGAGCTTTAAAAACCTCCTCCCTGTTGTAAACGATCTTTGCTCCGGCTTCGCTGTAATTTTTATCAGTGTACTTACTGCCATCACCTGCTTTGGTTTCTATTACAACCACATGGCCGTTGTTAACCAGTACACCTACTCCTTCAGGAGTAAGCGCAATTCGGTTTTCCTGAAAAGCGGTTTCTTTAGGAATACCAATATGCAGTTGAGCACCCTGTGCTTTAATATCAAGTTTTTCTTCGAGAGTTTCGTAAGTAAAAGAAGTACTAACTACCGGCTTAACAGATGACATGTACGCAGAAATTTTTTATTGCTGATGCAAGTTACTAAAGGCGCTATATTTAAGGAATTAAAAGTTACACCTGTTGTTTTTCCCATAACCACTCATGTCAAAGAAATGACGAAAACTTTCATTCTCTCTTCCTAAAATCCCATTAATCCTACAAATCCAGGTAGAGACATCCCCTTCCCATTAGTCTCAAAAAATCCCCTGTTCAGATAATAGTTATTTCTCTGGGCTGGCTATCTATCATCTTAATATAAATGTTTACACGAGCATCCGGCAGCAAAGCAGGTGCTTTTTCGGGCCATTCAATAAAGCAAAAGTTACCGCTGTATAAACAATCTTCCGCTCCGGCCTGCAACGCTTCTTCTTCATCTTTAAGCCGGAACCAATCCATGTGATAAATTATTCCTTCCTTTTCAGAAAAATATTCATTGATTATAGAATAAGTAGGGCTGCCAATAGTTGAATGAACTCCTATGATTTCGCAAAGCGCATGAATGAAAGTCGTTTTACCTGCCCCCATGTCAGCATAAAAAGCCCATACTTTTTTATGGCTTGCATGTTGCCACACTTTTTCTGCAGCAAGTTTTATATCAGGTAAACGATAAGTGAATTGCATGTTGCAAACGTATTGCAAAAACTTTTGCTTGCAGCAATAATTGCAACACTGTAGTAAAGATATAAGACTGGTTATTGACCTTTTGCTCTTGCAATAAATTAAATTTGCAACAGAAACTATTTCTGAATTATACCAGAAATAACAAGGTTAACTCTAAATTTATTGAGATGGAAAAGGTGAATTGGAAAGTGGACGGAATGACTTGCAGTAACTGTGCATTAAGCGTAAATAAAGTTTTGCAAAAGCAGGGTATGAAACAAATTTCTGTAAACCCCATCAACGGCGATGTTGTTTTTGAAACTGCTGATACAAATGGCAACCTTGAAAAAGCAAAGAAAAATATTGAGTTATTAGGATATAAAGTTGCATCAGAAAACGCTGCTGGTACAGCTACCCCCCGAAAGAAATTTTTAGGAACGCACATGCAGAAATTCTTTTTCTGTCTTCCATTTACGCTGTTGTTAATGATTGGTCACATGGGAATGTTTATGAACCTGCATTTTCTGCATGATCCGTTTGTTCAGCTTGCATTATGCTTACCTGTGTTTATTGTAGGGATGAGTTATTTCGGTAGGAGTGCCATAAATAGCTTACGTTCAGGTGTACCAAACATGAACGTGCTAATAGCACTTGGTGCAACTGCAGCTTTCGTGTACAGTGTTGTGGGACTTATTTTGGGCGATCCTTCCAAAATATTTTTTGAAACTGCTGCATCTATCCTCAATATTGTTTTCTTAGGAAACTACCTCGAAGATCTGTCAATCGAAAAAACACAAAAAGCCATTAAAGACCTTACCCGCGAACAAAAAGTAATGGCTAACATGATTGCTTACGACGATCAGCACAACGAAAACATTTTTCCTGTTGAAAATACACATTTAAAACTAGGCGATCTGCTGCTTATAAGAAGCGGCGAACAGATACCCATGGACTGCAAAATATTAAGCGGCGAAGCTGAAGTGAACGAGGCAATAATAACCGGTGAAAGCGCACCTGTTTTTAAGAAGAAAAACGACATGTTAATTGGAGGAAGCGCAATTGCTAACGGTACAGTTAAAACTTATGTAACAGCCGTAGGCAAGCAAACCGTAATGAACAGCATTGTTGAAATGATGAAGCAGGCACAAGGGCAAAAACCCCCTGTACAAAAACTTGCCGATAAAATAAGCGCAGTGTTTGTTCCGGTGGTTATTTCAATTGCTTTGCTAACTGTGGCCGTTAATTATTTTGTTGTTCACCAAACTTTTCAGGAGAGTTTGATGCGGGCAATAGCTGTGTTGGTAATCTCCTGTCCATGTGCAATGGGTTTGGCTACACCTGCGGCTATTGCTGTTGGTTTAGGCAGGGCGGCCAAAGAAGGTATATTGTTTACCGACACAAAAAGCATGGAATTATTTAAGAACATTAAGCAAATGGTGTTTGATAAAACCGGAACACTTACAAACGGCAAATTTGTTATAACAGCTTATCAAAGCCATTTAAGTGATGAAGAATTTAAACGCATCGTTTATTCACTTGAAAAGTTTTCTACGCATCCTATCGCAGAAAGCATAGCTGCAGCATGGAAAGTTTCAAATGCTGAAAAATGGAAAAAGATAGAAGAAATAAAAGGTCTCGGAATGAAAGCGGAGGACAAAGCAGGAAATGTTTATTGGATTGGTTCATCAAAAATTGATAATACTATTAAAGACTTGTCGCACCACTTATATTTAAAAAAGAATGACAATTTAATTGGATGGATAGATATTGCAGATGAACTGCGCGAAGAAGCTGTTGATGTAATTAACTTTTGCAAACAAAAGAATATTAAAACTATTTTGTTAAGCGGCGATACCTATTCAAAAACAAAGATCATAGCAGAAAAGCTGGGAATTGATGAAGTGATAGCTGAACAAACACCGGCACAAAAACTAAAAAAGATTGAAGAGCTTGTTAACGAGGCTCCAACTGTAATGGTAGGTGATGGTATAAACGATGCTCCTGCATTAGCAAAGGCAACCATAAGTATATCGCTGAGCCGGGCTTCGCAATTAGCTATTCAAAGCGCTTCGGTGGTGTTAATGGATGGAGGTCTAAAAAAACTTCCTATGGCTATGCAATTAGGAAAACATACTTACGGTACTATTAAAGGCAATCTATTCTGGGCTTTCTTCTACAATATAATAGCTATACCGGTAGCAGCCATTGGATTATTAACTCCGACTGCAGGTGCCTTAATCATGGGGTTAAGCGATGTGGTATTAGCAGGTAATTCTCTTTGGCTTAAGTGGAAGAAACTTGATTAAAATTTTAACTTAGAGAAAAATTTTTGATATGCCTACGTTCGCAGAGTTAGTGGATACAGTTTATAATCTTTCAAAAGAGGAGATAGAAGAAATGAGAAGAATACTTGACAAGAAGCTGATTTCTTTGAAAGAACAGGAAATTTTAGATGCCATAGAAGAAGCTAAACGAGATAGAGAAGAAGGCAAAACAATCGTGCTAACTACACCTGAAGAAATAAAAGGCTACTTCGAAAAAATCCTTGAAAATGGAGATTGAATTAAGCCAACGATTCCAAAAGTCATTTTAAAAATTAGTATCAAAGAGACCCGCAAGCGCCGTAATTGTACTACAAAAATTGTTATTGTTTTCGCAAACACCGGGTCATAAATCTCTCTCCCTGCATAAACTTCATGGGAATTTGAAAATTGTTTGGTCTGTTTCTGTTGAGTATGACTTACGCATCCTTATCGATTTTTCTAATCCGGCTAAGCCTTTATTAGTAGATATTGGCTCTCACGACGAAGTGTACTAACTTGTTGCCCCTGTGCCTACTCCATCTGAAATATTAAAACAATACTGGGGCTATGATGTGTTTCGCCCTTTCCAGGAACAGATCATTGACTCCATTTTGCACTCAAAAGATACGCTTGCATTACTTCCAACCGGCGGCGGAAAATCCATCTGCTTCCAGGTGCCTGCTTTAACAAAAGAGGGTTTATGCTTAGTTATAAGTCCTTTAATCGCATTAATGAAAGACCAGGTTGAGAACCTGAAAAAACGAAACATTCCGGCCCTGGCTGTACATAGCGGAATGAGCTATTTTGAAGTAAAACAAACCTTGCAAAATGCAGCGTTTGGCCACTATAAATTCTTATATGTTTCGCCTGAAAGATTGGAAACCGATCTGTTTAAAGAATATGTTGCCGAATTAAAGTTGAATATAATAGCTGTTGACGAAGCACATTGCATCTCACAATGGGGTTACGATTTCAGGCCGCCTTATTTACGTATTGCTGAACTTCGGAAAGTTTTTCCTGATGTGCCTGTTGTTGCATTAACTGCATCTGCAACACCTGTTGTGCAGGAGGATATTTGCGATAAGCTTTTGTTTAAAGAGCGAAACATCTTCCGCCAGTCTTTTGAAAAGCCGAACCTTTCGTTCAGCACATTTGAAGTTGAGAGCAAAGTAAATAAGCTTTATGATGTGCTAAATAAGGTTGGAGGTTCGGCTATTGTTTACACAAGAAACCGGAAACGTACCAAAGAAATAGCTCACCTGTTGCAGTTAAATAAAATTTCTGCGGATTATTATCATGCCGGCTTAACGCAGGAAGAGCGCAACAAAAAGCAGGAACAATGGATTGAAAATAAAACCGAAGTGATTGTTTGTACCAACGCATTTGGTATGGGTATTGACAAGCCTGATGTTCGTGTAGTTGTACACATGGAGATACCTGACAACCTCGAAAATTATTACCAGGAAGCAGGCCGTGCAGGAAGAGATGGAAAACGATCGTTTGCCGTTTTAATATATACCCGCCAGGAAATAACCGAGCTGCAAAAGCTTCCAGATATTAAATATCCGCCGGTTTCAGAGATAAAAAAAGTGTATGAAGCACTGGTAAACCATCTGCAAATTCCTGTAGGATGTGGCGAAGGCACTTATTATGATTTTAACCTCAACGACTTTATCCGCTATTTTAAACTTAATATTTTTTTAGTGGTAAATGCATTAAAAGCATTAGAGCAGGATGGACACCTCACTTTCAATGAACAGGTTTTTATTCCTTCTAAAGTTGGTTTCACGTGCATTAAAGAGGTTTTGAATGATTTTGAGCTGGCGCATCCTTATTTGGAAAACAGCATAAAATATTTGTTGCGTACTTATGAAGGAATATTTAATCATGTGGTTTCTATAAATGAAAACGTACTTGCTAAACTTACTTCAGTTGCAACAGACGAACTGGTAAAACAACTAAAAGAATTACAGGCTTACGGTATAATAGACTACCAGGCACAAAAAGAAACGCCGCAGATCTTTTTTCTTCACAACCGTGCATCTGCCCAACAATTATCGTTTAACCATAAATATCATTTACAGAGGAAAGAAGAATATACAAAAAGAGTAAATGCGATGGCAGCATATATCCGTTTAGAGAAATTATGCAGAAGCAAATACATAGGCCAATACTTTGGAGATACCCAAATGAAGGCGTGCGGTGTTTGTGATAATTGTTTGCGACAAAAGAATACTACCTTATCTGCAGAAGAATTTACAAAAATCAGTGACCGCATCTTTATTCATCTTGCCCGGCAGGAATCGGAAATGAGCTTATTGTTACAGCAACTGACAGGTATTAAAAAAGAAAAAGTCTGGAAAGTGCTTGATTACTTACAGGCTGAAGGAAAAGTTTCAGTAAATGAAAAGGGCGCTATAAAAAAAACGATGTAATGTTTGCAAAAATTATTATAGTTCCCTTCAGCTATTACTTTCTCCATTCATTTAAAATTTACAGTTATATTAATTATAGCGATGTTGTTCTTATAGATTATTTTAGGAACAAGCAGAAAAATAATTCCATCAAAGCAAATAAATTTTTATTATGCTATTGCTAAACCATTACAAATAACAATCTATTCTTAAACAACGTAACTATGATAAAATGTCTGCTTGGTGCTATTGCCGCTGTATTTTTTCTTTCTGCTAATGCACAACAAATTACAGAAGTGGATGTATGTGTGTATGGGGGCACTTCGGCTGGAGTCATGGCAGCATATACAGCAAAGAAGTTGCATAAAACTGTTGTATTAATTGAGCAGGGAAAACACCTGGGCGGATTAACCACAGGCGGCTTAGGCTTTACCGATATTGGCAACAAATATGCGATCACAGGTTTAGCCCGCGATTTTTACCGCCGCATAGGTAAGCATTACGGCAAGTTTGAACAATGGATATTTGAACCCTCGGTAGCTGAAAAAACAATGCTTGGTTATATACAATCAGCTAAAGTGCCGGTGTGGTATAACTACCGGTTAAATGCAGTAAATAAAGAAGGCACAACCATAAGACATATTACTGTAGAAAACTCCGAAAAACCTGGCGAAACTTCTACCCGCATCATTAAAGCAAAAATGTTTTTAGATTGTACTTATGAAGGCGACCTGATGGCAAAGGTGGGCGTATCATACATAGTGGGTCGCGAAGCCAACAGTACTTATGGCGAAACTTATAATGGCGTGCAGGTGATGAATAAGCACCAGTTTCCGGAGGGGGTTGATCCTTACAAAATTCCCGGCGATCCTTCTTCGGGATTGTTATGGGGCATAAGTTCTGAGGCGCCCGCGGTTATTGGTTCGGGCGATAAAAAAGTGCAGACTTATAATTTTCGTATTTGCCTCTCCAACAAGCCCGATAACCGTATTACCATTACTCAACCTGAAGGCTACGACTCAAGCCGGTACGAATTGCTGATCCGCTACCTGCAAAAAAGACCGGCAAAAAATTTAAACGATTACGTTCTAAAAATGGACCGGATGCCTAATGGCAAAACAGACATCAACAACAACGGCCCTTTCTCTACCGATATGATTGGTATGAACTATGATTTTCCTGAAGCCGGCTATGAAAGGAGAAAACAAATTCAGAAAGAACATGAGCTGTATATAAAAGGGCTCCTGTATTTTATTGGTTACGATCAGCGTGTACCAAAACATCTTGGGGATGAGATGTTGCAATGGGGCTACCCGAAAGATGAATACACCGATAACGGCAACTGGTCGCCGCAAATGTATGTGCGTGAAGCCCGCCGCATGATTGGTGAGTATGTGATGACACAGCATAACTGCGAGGGCAGACAAGTAGCAGAGGATGGAGTAGGCATGGCTGCTTACACTATGGATTCTCACAATTGTCAGCGCCTTGTAATCAACGGTATGGTTAAGAACGAGGGCGATGTGCAAATTGGTGGCTTTGGTCCGTACCCGGTAGCTTATCGTTGCCTTATACCGAAGAAAGAGGAATGTACCAACCTGCTGGTGCCCGTTTGCCTTTCGGCTTCGCATATTGCGTATGGCTCTATCCGTATGGAACCTGTTTTTATGGTGCTGGCTCAATCTGCTGCTACTGCTGCTGTTCAGGCTATTAATAACCAAACAACCGTTCAGGGTATTGATATAAAAAAGCTGCAGCAGACTATAAAAACTGATCCTTTAGCTGATGGCAGCATAGCTGAAATATTGGTAGATAATGATGACAAAGGCAGTGTGGTAACAACCGGCCAATGGACAAGAGATACCAAAGGTGGTTACGGCCCTTCGCTGTTGACAGACAGCAGTAAAGGCAGCAATTTAAAAACGGTACGCTTTATACCTGAGATTAAAACCGCAGGTGCTTATAAAGTGTACGCGTATTTTCCAAAGCTGCAGCAGATGACGAAACAAACTGCCATTACAGTATTTGATGGCAAAGCAAAAAAAGAAGTTACCATTCAGGAAGCCGACATAAGAGTAGAAGGGCAGACATCAGGAGAATGGGTACCTGTTGGAACTGTTACATTACAAAAAGGAAAGAGCGGGTATGTAGAAATTTCAAACAAAAACGCTGATGGAATCGTAGCAGCAGATGCAGTGCTGTTTGTGCCCAAAAAGAAGTAATGATTTGAGTTAATTTTCATACTCTCACACTGTAATTAATGGAAGGTTTTTTATCAATTTGTATTTTTAATCCTAACAAATTCTGCATTTTGCCTAAAGTTGGAAATACTTTATTTAAAATTACATTTAAGTAAATACGAATGGTAGAATTTGTTATTAATATACGAAGCACGATTAGGATAGCACTAACATTTATATTGCTGTTTATATCTTACAACTGCCACTTGTTTTCTCAAAATGTAACACCCCGAATAAAGCTTAACCAATCGGGTTTTTATCCTAATGCCCCCAAAACAGCAGTTGTTACCGGCAGCGTTTCTTCAAACAATTTTTATGTTACTTCAACTAACCTGAGAGATACATTTTTGGCAGGAACATTAAGCGAAGAAAAACAATCAGCTTACTCGTCCACTAAAACAAGAATAGCCAATTTCTCATCTCTTACCAAAAAGGGAAGTTATGTTGTTCTTATCAATGGAGTTGGCCATTCTTATGTGTTTCAAATTAGCGATGATGCAAACAAAGATGCGGCTGTATCAACTTTGAAAGGATTTTATTACCAAAGAGTTTCTATGCCTTTGCAAGAAAAATATGCAGGCAAATGGCATCGTTCTGCAGGTCATCCTGATAATGTTGTTTACATTCATCCATCTGCTGCCAGTAAAGAACGTCCTGAAGGAACTGTTATATCAACGCCGGGTGGCTGGTACGATGCAGGCGATTATAATAAATACATTGTAAACTCCGGTATTACCATGGGTACTATCTTATCAGCTTATGAAGATTTTCCTGATTACTTCAAGCAGGTAAATACGAACATTCCCGAAAGCAATGATGAGGTACCGGATATTTTAAATGAAGCAATCTGCAATCTTCGCTGGATGCTTACCATGCAAGACCCGAACGATGGCGGGGTATATAACAAATGCACTAATGCTGCTTTCGATGGAATGGTGATGCCCGGCGTTACCAAAGCACCGAGATATGTAGTGCAAAAAGGCACAGCAGCTACTTTAGATTTTGCAGCAGTAACGGCACAGGCAAGCCGCATTTTAAGCAAGTATAAAAAACAGTTACCCCGCTTATCAGATAGCTGTTTACAGGCGGCAGAGAAAGCATGGCAATGGGCTTTGCTTAATCCAGCACTGGAGTATAACCAAAACACCATGAACCAAACTTTTAAACCCGCTGTTTCAACAGGCGGTTATGGCGACAGAAATTTTGATGATGAATGGTTTTGGGCAGCTTCAGAATTGTATATAACCACAAAAGATAAAAGCTTTTATGAAGCAATGAACAAGCACATGCAGGACAATGTAAACCTGCCAGGTTGGGCTAATGTAGGAATGATGGGTTATTACTCGTTTCTCCGGTTAGCTAAAGAACTTCCCACATCAGTTGCTAACACCATTGCAAAGATGAAAAATAGAGTAATGACTATTGCGAATGGATATATTGAAAAAGTTTCTGCTAATGCATTTGCAACGGTTATGGGACAATCGGCAAGAGATTTTAACTGGGGTGGAAATTCAAATGCAGCCAACCAGGGCATTTTATTAATCCGGGCTTACCTGCTTACGAGTGATAAAAAGTATGTTGATTATGCATTAACTAACCTTGATTATTTGATGGGAAGAAATGCTACAGGATATTGTTTTGTAACAGGTATCGGCAGCAAACCAACTATGTTTCCACACCATCGCCAGTCAATTGCTGATGGTGTTGTTGATCCTGTTCCGGGTTTATTGGCTGGCGGGCCAAATGCTGCTATGCAGGACAAGTGCAAGTATGAATTTACGGAAACAGAAACTGCTTATTCTGACAGCGATTGTTCTTATGCTTCCAACGAAATTGCTATTAACTGGAATGCTCCGATCGTTTACCTGGCACATGCCATTGAAGCCTTAAAAGGAAAAGTTGGTTACACAACTAAGAAATAATATTCGTTTACCCATAGAAATAACGTTGATGAAAAAATTCGTGGTTTTAATTCTTGCAGCAATTCTAAGTCATGATCTTTATGCACAGCAAACCATCATTCAATATTTGTCGGGCACTGATAAAGACCATACCGTTAAATGGGATTTCATGGTTACAAAGGGACGCAACAGTGGCAAGTGGTCAACTATACCTGTGCCTTCGTGTTGGGAGATGCAGGGCTTTGGCACTTACAACTATTACCAGGATAGTCAGAACCCTGATGAGCAGGGTTTATATAAATACAACTTCAACATATCGCCACAGCATAAAGGCAAAAAAGTATTTATTGTATTTGATGCTGCTATGACGGAGACAGAAGTGAAGGTTAACGGCAAGTCAGCAGGACCAATTCACAAGGGTGGTTTTTATCAATTTAAATACGATATTACTAACCTGGTTCAATTCGATAAATTCAATTTGCTGGAAGTAAACGTCAGTAAAAAATCAACCAATAATTCAATCAACCGTGCTGAAAGGCAGGCCGACTTTTGGTTGTTTGGCGGAATCTTTCGTCCCGTTTATTTAGAAATTCTCCCATCAGCATTTATCGAAAGAGTTGCGATAGATGCAAAGGCAAATGGTGATTTCAATATGCAGGTGTTTAACAATGTAACCGGCAATCAAACAATAGAAGCACAGGTATATGATTTAAAAGATAAAGCAGTAGATAAGCCTTTTCAATTATCAGCAGGCGATAGTATGTTGCATCATCACTTCAGCAACATCAAATTATGGAACCCGGAACAACCTGATCTTTATAATGTAATCGTTTCTATTAAAGAAGGTGTAAAAACTATACATAACATTAAACAACGTTTTGGTTTTCGCACAGCAGAGTTGCGGGAACAGGATGGCTTTTATGTAAACGGAAAGAAAGTGATTTTTAAAGGGGTATGCCGCCACAGCGAATGGCCTGAAACAGGACGAACACTCAGCCGCCAGGTTCACCTGATGGATATTGAAGCAATGAAAGGTATGAACATGAATGCAGTTCGAATGAGCCATTATCCGCCTGATAAAGCGTTTTTGGATTTATGCGATAGCCTGGGTTTATTTGTTTTAGATGAACTTACGGGCTGGCAAAAAGCGTACGATACCGTTACAGCAAAAAGACTGGTAAAGGAATTAGTGATTCGTGATGTAAACCATCCATCCATTGTTATTTGGGATAACGGAAACGAAGGCGGTTGGAACCGCAGCGTAGATAATGACTATGCTTTGTACGACCCGCAAAAGCGGCATGTTATTCACCCATGGGAAAGGTTCAACGGAACTAACACAAAGCACTATCCTGATTTTAAATATGTTCAAAATGAAGTGGCGAATGCAAAAGAAGTGTTCTTTCCTACAGAGTTTATGCATGGCTTATTTGATGGTGGCCATGGCGCTGCACTTGAAGATTTCTGGAACGAGATGATGAAACATCCGCATGCTGCCGGAGGATTTTTATGGAGCCTGCACGATGAAGGTGTTGTACGTGGCGATAGACATGATAGCATTGATGTTGCAGGCAATGCAGCTCCTGATGGTATTGTCGGTCCACACCGCGAAAGGGAGGGTAGCTATTATACTATAAGAGAATTATGGAGCCCTGTTTATATTGACAGTAGAGCAACCGCCCAAAATTTTAACGGCCACCTTGAAGTGGAGAACCGCTATTTATATACCAATCTTAACCAATGCAAATTTGAATGGAAGTTAGTAAACTTTCCAAAAGCTTATGAAAAAACAACCACTCCAAAAGTGGTGCAAAAAGGCAATGTAAAATCACCTTCATTAGCGCCTGGAGAAAAAGGCACGCTTAAAATTTCTTTACCTGCTAACAGCAATGCAGATGCTTTTTATCTTACGGCTTTTGATTGGAAAGGCGATACAGTTTGTACCTGGAGTTGGGCGATGAATACAGCAAAAAGTTTTGTGAATGCAACGCCAACTATATTTAAAAGTTCTGAGTTGATTACAAAAGATGATGCACAAGCATTAGCGCTAACATTTGACGGGCTTACTTATTACTTCAATAAAGCAAATGGCTATCTTCAAAAAATATTTAATGGTAAAAAAGATATTTCTTTAAATGGCGGCCCTGCTTTAGCTGCAGGCAGGCAAACGCTTAATCAGTTTAAAAGCTATAAACTAGACGAGGAATATATTGTAGAACCATCATATAAAGGTGACAGTTTAAAGGTGAAATGGACTTTTAGCAAAGGAAGATTTCCAAAGCTTGAATATAGTTACACCACAAAAGATACAGCCGATTTTATAGGTATCACCTTTAACTACCCGGAAGAAAAAATTACCGGTATGAAGTGGATGGGCAGAGGCCCGTATCATGTTTGGAAAAATCGCTTGAAGGGTCAGCAATTTGGTGTTTGGGAGAAAGCATATAACAACACTATTACCGGCGAAGCGTGGAAATATCCCGAGTTCAAAGGCTGGCATTCTGAATTGTATTGGGTGAAGCTGCAGAATAATGAAAGCGATTTTACTGTGTACACCGATCAACCAAATTTATATCTCCAAATGCTGAAACCTGCAAGACCCAAAGCAGCAGGAAACAACAATACAAGCCCGGCTTTTCCGGAAGGTAATATTGGTTTTATGAATGCCATTTCTGCCATCGGAACAAAGTTTCAGCCCGCAGAAGTGATGGGGCCACAGAGCCAGAAAAATGTGCGACAGGGGAGTGCGCCCTTGTCGGGTGCTTTGTATTTTGATTTCAGGTAAAAGGCAAAGAACCTGCATTTACCGCAAATCTCCTAAAAGAAAAGGCCTCTAATATTCGCAGTATGTGGATTATACTCCATACGCTCAAACCTATAATTTTATATCGGGTCACCCTGAAATTCTGAAACTTAATAGCAATAAGGCTTCTGTGAATAAGTGGAAAACAAAAAGCTCCAAAAAGTCACAAAAGTGAGCAAATTTGGGGCAGACTGATTTTCTACTCAAATGTAGGGTAGGATTAATGTTAGTAGCCTGTGAAGATTAAACCTGAGTTGATTGGGGGAAAATGTTGTTTCTATAGCAGCATAAAGCTACTAATTTAGAAACAACATTCTTAGCGCAACTAATAGTTTAGCAAGGTAACACCTTGCTGCTATCTAAAATCATCTTCGCGTAAGTCATCTTCTTCCTCCCCTAAGCCGCCAAAGTTCATCATGCTGCCCATCAGGTCTTTAAATTGGATCTTACCATCCAGCATCTTTTTGCTGATTAACGAGTAAGATGCAAGTCCATGCAAAACAAACTCCATCAATAAAGCGCTTTCTTTTTCGGTTGCCTGCGGGTATTGTTTTTTTACAAAAGCATGTAATCCGGCTACCTGGTATAATGCAGTTATTTTAGCTGTATCGGTTGTATCAAGCATAAGATCGAGGTGATTACCACCATCAAACCAACGGATAATTGCTTTATAAGGACTTTCATCTTCAGGCCTTGCTGGCTGGCCCGGCTTTCCTGTATTTCTCTTTTTCTTTGCTGCTTCAGGATTAGGAAAGTATTGAACAAACTGGGTACGCATACCTTTCTCTAAAAGATTAACAGCAACCTGGTAGGGTCCTTCCTGCTCGCCTTCGTACACCAGTTCAATTTTGCCGGTAATGGAAGGGATAATACCATTAAGATCGCTTATCCAAACTTGCGTTTGCTTTTCGTTGTGTATGATGGCGCGGCGTTCGGCGCTGCTTACTGCATTTTCGTAAGCTGCAATGGTAAGCCTAGCACTAACACCACTCTTCTTATCTACATATTCGTTAACTCTTGCTTCAAATGCTACCTGTTCAATTAAGCGCTTTACAAGATCGCTTACACTAACTTTTGAAAGCTGGGCAGGCAATACACCAGCTTCCTGTTCGGTGATTTCTAAAGATGTTTCGATCGTTTTAGGATAATGCGTTAGTATCTGGCTTTCTATACGGTCTTTCAGCGGGGTAACTATACTGCCGCGGTTGGTATAATCCTCCGGGTTGGCGGTAAAAACAAACAAAATATCAAGTGGCATTCTTAACTTAAATCCGCGTATTTGTATATCGCCTTCCTGCAGGATATTAAAAAGCGATACCTGTATCCTTGCCTGCAGATCGGGCAATTCATTAATTACAAATATGCCACGGTTACTTCGTGGGATAATGCCATAATGTATAACCATTTCATCCGCAAAGCTGAGCTTTAAGTTAGCGGCTTTAATAGGGTCAATATCACCAATAAGGTCGGCCACACTTACATCAGGAGTGGCAAGTTTTTCTCCGTAACGCTCACTTTTATGCACCCAATGTATTGGCGCATTATCACCTTGCCCTGCAATTAAATCTTTAGCATATTTGCTTAATGGCTTTAACGGGTCATCATTAACTTCACTTCCTGCAACTACAGGTATATATTCATCCAGCAAATCAACCATTTGCCTTGCCATTCGTGTTTTTGCCTGCCCGCGCAAACCCAGAAACAAAATGTTGTGACGGCTTAGCAAAGCTCTTTCTGTATCGGGTATTACAGTTTCTTCGTAACCTACAATTCCTGGAAATGTGTTTTCTTTCGCTCGTATCTTGCCAATAAGATTTTCACGAATTTCCTCTTTTATTGTTTTGCTTTTGTAACCATTCTCTTTTAAATTGCCTAACGTTTTTATTTGGTTTATATCCATTATAGTGCTTGTAACAATTTTAGTAATTAATGTCCGTTATTATCTTAGGATCGTAAAATGAAACTTCTTTTATAAATTGATAATCTTTCTTATTGTCAGTGAATAATTTACAATTATTAACAATAGCAGTTGATGCAACTAAAATATTCTGTACCCTCACTCTCTGAACAATAGAATATAGTTTGAATAACTTGTATGATAATTTGAAACCTGAACATCAAGGTGTATAATTTGAAATGCCTTTAACTGTTTGTATAATTCAAACAATTTCTTTTTTGTGTTAACTCCCTGCATCAATTCCAACAGTAATTATAGATAAAGCAACTTGACCTGAAAGTTTCTCTAATTGTTCTCTTTTTGTTTCATCACCCCGATATACTTTAATGAGTATGTCAGTATCCACGATTATAATTCCTTTTGAGGCCATAACTTATCTCTATAGGTTACTGGATCTAAATCAAGGTCTTTCCATTTGCCAAACAACAAAGTTGGAGACACTGTTTTCTTTTCTTATCTTAGAAACTCTTGCCTTCTCTGCTTTTTTATCTGCAACTATTTCCCCCCTAACTGCGTAATCAATTCAGTTATTAATGAATATTTACTTTCGTCAATTTTTATTATCAGTTCAGTCATAACAGTTTCTATTAAAGTTAAACTATCGTTCCAGCTACTAATTAATATACCTAATAAACCGTCTTCCTCTTACCACTTTCAAAATCTTTAAAGATAAAAGCACCTAACTTATCTAAAGATGCAAAGAAGGCTTTACCATTATTCATCTCAGTAAATTCAGTAACAAACTTTTGCAAATAAGGATCGCTTGCAATCATGAAAGTGGTTATGGGTATCTTTAATTTTTTACATTGGGCAGCAAGGTTTATACAACGGTTAACTACTTTTCTGTCTAAGCCAAAACTGTTTTTATAGTAACGCTTGCCAATTTTTAAACACGTTGGCTTGCCATCAGTTATCATAAAAATTTGCTTGTTCGGGTTTTTTCTTCTGCGCAAAAGATCCATTGCCAGTTCAAGACCAGCAACGGTGTTTGTATGATACGGACCAACCTGCAAATAAGGAAGATCTTTAATTTCGATAGGCCATGCATCGTTGCCAAATACTACTATATCTAAAGTATCTTTCGGATACTTTGTTGTAATTAATTCGCTTAAAGCCATCGCAACTTTTTTAGCCGGTGTAATTCTATCTTCACCATACAAAATCATGCTGTGGCTTATGTCTATCATAAGCACAGTAGATGTTTGTGTTTTATAATCTGTTTCCCTGATCTTTAAATCATCTTCCTGCATCTTAAAGCTTTCGATGCCATGATTAATTTGCGCATTACGAATGCTTTCAGTAAAATCAATCTGCTCCATCGTATCACCAAATTGGAAAGGTCTTGTTTCAGGATTTATCTCATCTCCACCACCGGGTTTAAAGGTGTTGTGATTTCCCTGCTTTGATTTTTTAAGCTTACCAAAAATTTCTTCGAGGCTGCTTCTGCGTATGCCTTGCTCTGTTTTTGAGGTGATAGAAATAGTGCCGTTAACAGGATTTTCATCTATATAGCCTTTCTCTTTCAGCTCATCTAAAAAGTCGCCCATTCCGTATTCGTCGTTCGTTAATTCGTATTTCTTATCCAGTTCGATCAGCCATTGCAACGCTTCGCTCACATCGCCATTTGTATAAGTAAGCAACTGGAAAAACAGGTTGAGCAACTGCTCAAATTTTGTTTTTCCTTCAAGGTTCGGGTCAAATTTGGTAAACCTATGTCCTAACATAATAGTAAATTTTGTAAAAGGAAAGCAAGATTATAGTTACAACATTTAAGCCAGTATAAAGTTCTCAATTAAAAACAAACCCCGCAACTGCGTTTGCAGAAGCGGGGATAAAACCACCTGTGTTTTATTTATTTTGATGTATTTGTATCTGTACTTGTTGCATCCGCTTTTGCTTTTGGTACAACCGGGTTTACAATATTATTTCCCGCTTCGGGTGCAGCAGATGCACCTTGAAACATTTGCTCCATACGGCCTATTGCTCCAAGATAGTCTTCTGCTGTTTTTTTATCGTAAGCCATCCATTCAGCTTTATTTCCGCTTAACGAATTATAAAATTTTATCTGTTGCTGTAGATCTCCTTTTACGGATTTAGAAACTTTAACTGCCAGGTCTTTTGCATCAGAACGGTAACAAGCTTCAAGAAAAGCTATACTGTTACGGTCGTGCATATTTCCACGGCTGATCATACCATAAGGAAAATTTTCCTGCAGCATCATTTTATCAGCTTTCTCAAGTGTTCTGCGTGCTTCTTCTTTTCGTCCTTTAGCCGATAAATCGAAGGCTAACTCAGCATACGCTGTTCGTATTGTATTTAAGTGCCGCCGGTTCTCTTCATCGAAATAAACGCCGGGAATATTGGCGTTACCAAACGCAAACTTGTTCATCAGCTTATCTGCCATCCAATCGGTATTTACCTGCTGATTTGCAACAGGAACTAACCGGTAACTTAATCCGTCTTTACGTAAATACTGACCAAAACCCAACTCATCAAACAAAGAAGTAAAGTAAATGGGGCGTTGCCATTTATTTGCAGCTACCACATTTAATACAGCGAGATCATTTTTCATTAAAACCTGTTTAGGTATTTCAAACCTTACTTCACTAACCGCACTATCTGTAAGGCTTAGAGTGCCGTTTTGCTTAACTGTATTCACATCAACAGGGACCGATACTTTACGCACCGGAAAAGTATTGATCATCTCCTCTCCACCCGTTGAAACCATCCTTGAGGGATCTTCACTGCCAACATAATTCTTCATCAGGTCGTACAGGTCGAAGTATTGGTTGTTTGGAATGCCGGGCACTTCGCGATAGCGGATATAATCTCTTTTTCTTCCCTGTATCTGGTCTGCAGTCCAGATCACGTCTATAGGGTTGCTTTGGTTTACTTTATAACGCATTTGGTTAATGTACCAGTCAATGCCGAGCAGACTATAATTAATAACCCTTATATCAGGACGAATGCCTTCAACCTCCTGTGCATACCATAACGGATAAGTATCGTTATCGCCAAAGGAGAAAAGAATAGCATTTGGTGCACAGCTTTCAAGATAATCTTTAGCAAGGTCACGGGCTAATAACTTTTTACTTCTGTCGTGGTCGTTCCATTCCTGTGCGGCCATTAAAACAGGAACACAAAGCAGGCAAACGGCTGTGGCAAGACTTGCAGCGATGCTTCTGCTGCTTACCATTTTAGAAAGCCAGTCTCTAACCTGCAAGACGCCAATTCCTATCCAAATAGCAAAGGCATAGAACGAACCAACATAAGCATAGTCACGCTCTCTTGGCTGGTTACCCGCCTGGTTAAGATATAATACGATAGCAAAACCTGTAAAGAAGAACAGCAGGAATACGACAAATGCATCTTTCTTGTCTTGTTTTACATGATATATCAAACCAATTATACCCAGTATAAATGGCAACAAGAACAGTTTATTGTGCGCCTTATTGTTTTTACTGCTGTCGGGCATTAAGCTTTGATCGCCATAAAGCGTATTATCAATAAAGGGGATACCGGTTATCCAGTTTCCATCACGGATATTTGCTGCAAACACGCCCTGCACATCATTTTGCTTGCCCGAAAAATTCCACATAAAATAGCGGAAGTACATCCAGTACATTTGATAACCCATAAAGAATTTAATGTTATCTCCTAAGTCTGGATCTCTTTCAAAGCTGCCGTCCTGCATTTTATTAATACCTAAATACTGGGCATAATAATCAGCATGACCCTGATCGTTGCTTGCATCCCAAACCCGCGGAAAGAGCATCATCTTATCATCTTCATATACATAATGGCCGTCTTTCCCGTTTTCAATATACCTGCCATTGCCCTTCATGTATTTGGTAGTAGTTTCTTTATAATCAATTGGCTGGGCAGTAAATTTCTGGCCATACAAAAGCGGGAAATCTCCATACTGCTCGCGGCTTAGATAACCCACTAAACTCATGGGATTATCTACATTATACATATCAACTGCAGGGTCAGCATTACTGCGTATCATAGTAGTAACATAAGTGCTGTAGCCAATGAGTGTAAAGGCGAGACACCACAGACCAAGCCTTAGAAAATTGTAATTGTGCTTGTTTGCATAACGTAATCCCCACCAGATTAAAACACCTAAAAGCAAAAAGAATATAATAAAGCCGCTAATGAACGGCATACCAAAAGTGTTAACAAAAATGCGGTCGAACAAGCCTGCTCCCTGTATTGAATACTGAATTACAAATTTTTGCATAACCCCCGTAATTATACACCCTATTAAGAAAGCCCAAAACATACCCTTTTTAGTAGTATTGTAACGCTTGTAATAATAAACCATTACAATTGCGGGAATAGTTAACAGGTTTAATAAATGCACGCCTATTGAAAGACCCATCATAAAAAATATGAAGATGATCCAGCGGTCGGGGTTTACGCCTGTTTCCTGCTCGTGATCTACAGCATGCTCCCATTTTAATATTGCCCAGAATACTATAGCTGTAATGAAAGAACTAAGGGCATATACTTCACCTTCAACTGCAGAGTACCAGAAAGAGTCGCTAAAGGTATAGGCAAGGGCGCCAACTGCACCTGCACCCATTATGGAAAGTATTTGATTATCCGTTAATGCCTCACCAGCTTTCTGAACGATCTTCCGCGCAAAGTGAGTAATGGTCCAAAACAGGAAAAGAATGGTAAAGCCACTTGCAAGAGCGCTCATAATATTAACTGCTTTTGCAGCAGTCATAGGATTATCACCAAACAAAACGATAAAGAACCTCCCGATAAGAACAAAAAGCGGAGCGCCGGGCGGGTGGGGCACCTGTACTTTAAAAGCGCTGCTTACAAACTCGCCGCAATCCCATAAACTTCCGCTTGCTTCTGCAGTAAGAATATACGTTGCCGAAGCAATAACACACACAACCCATCCAACAATGTTGTTGATCCTGTTAAAATTCATCTGGTATTAAATTTTTAAATAGAGGGATGAAACCGGCTTAACCTTTTTTTCCTCGTTTGTTTTGGTTAAAAAAAGACTGGCAAACCTACCTTAAAAAGTGGAAAACCGAAAATTGGAAATTTAATTAAAAACATTTTAACCAGTATTTGGCAAGGATTGCATTAAGAAGTATAGCAGATTTTAAAATCCAAAAAAAATACTTCTTACATTATCAAATTAAACCGAAGTTGTATCTTGACCGCTATTTTACAGGAAATGAAAATGAAGTATCTGCTACTGTCTGTTCTGTGGTTAATTTCCACTTCGATATTCGCTCAGAAAAAAACGGGAACAATTTCAGGAAAAGTTGTTGATGAGAATGACAAACCGCTCCAACAGGTAAGCATTACTATTTTAGGCAGAGAAAGAGGAACTGCAACAAACGACTCAGGAAAATTTACGATCCAGGTTCCTTCGGGCAGGCCAGTTGCATTAATATTTTCTTATACAGGTTATAAAACCACGCAACGAAGTTTTAATCTTTCAGAAGCAGAACAGGAAACAATCTCCATCCAACTTCAAAAGCTGGAAAATGTTTTACAAGGCGTAACTGTTAAAGACAACCGGCCAAGAACCGAAGCGGGACGTATAGATATTAATCCTGACAATGCTTTGCTAAACCCTTCACCCTTAGGCAATATTGAAAGCCTGATTAAAATTTTTGTTGGAAGCAATAATGAGCTTACCAGTCAGTACAACGTGCGGGGCGGAAGTTATGATGAGAACCTGATCTATGTAAACGACTTCGAGGTTTTTCGTCCTTACCTTGTTCGAAGCGGTCAGCAGGAAGGGTTAAGTTTCATTAATCCTGAAATGACTGCAGGAGTTAAGTTTTACAACGGCGGCTTCCAGGCAAAATATGGCGATAAGATGAGCAGCGTTCTTGACATTACTTATAAAAAGCCAAAGCAATTCGGCGGCTCTGCTTACGTTGGATTACTTGAACAGGGTCTGCATTTGGAAGGAACGGGTAAAACAGATAAGTTTACCTACCTGCTTGGCTTTCGCAACCGCAGCAACCGAAACTTGCTGAGCAGCCAGGAAACAAAGGGTAATTACATCCCATCGTCTGCTGATATGCAGGCTTTAATTACATGGCAGCCAAACAGTAAATGGCTGTTTGAGGCCTTGGGAAATATCTCCGCAAGCAAATTCACCTTGTTTCCTGAAGAAAGTAAATTATCCTCCGCTGTATTTTCTCCTTTATTTACTGCAAACATTGCCGTAGATATAGCTTTTGAAGGGCAGGAAAAAGACCGGTACCAGACGAACATGATGGGCTTATCAGCAACATGGCAACCCCGAAAGAACTTCCGTTTAAAAGGTATGCTAAGCAGGTTTGAGAATAATGAAGCCGAAAATATTGATATTACCGGCGCTTACCTTTTTGGCGAAAGGGATTTCGACAAAAGCAAAGCTACTTATGGGCTTATTGTTAATCCGCTTGGCGCCGGCGTGTTTCAAACCTTTACACGTAACCAGTTAAACATACAGGTTTGGAATGCTTCCCTAAAAGGAAGCATTGATAAAGGAAAACATTTTATACAATTCGGAAGTAGTATCGAAAGACAAACCGTTAACGATAAACTGCACGAATGGGAGTACAACGACTCTGCGGGATATTCATTGCCCTACTCCGTAAATATTTTACAATTAAGCAAGGTTTTAAACAATAAGGCAGATTTTAATATTGACCGCTTAAGTGGTTTTGTGCAGGATAATATTCAATTTAAAGACTCATCTGATGTTACATTACAGGTTGGACTGCGATATAATTACAACACTTTAAATAACGAACTTCTTTTATCGCCCCGGGCAGGAATTTCCTTTAAACCTAAAAACTCAGCGAAGGATATAATTTTCAGAGGATCGGCGGGAATATATAATCAGCCACCTTTCTACCGCGAGTTGCGCCGCTATGACGGAACCATTAATAAAACCCTGAAGGCGCAAAAAAGCTGGCAGGTTAGCGGCGGCTTTGATTATAGTTTAAAACTATTTCAAAGGCCTGCACGTGTTACCACAGAAGTTTATTATAAAGGAATGACCGATGTAGTTCCGTATGATATTGATAATGTAAGGCTGCGTTATTTTGGCGAGAACATCGCGAAAGCTTATGCAGCCGGAGCCGAAGTAAGGCTGTTTGGCGAATTGGTTAAAGATGCGGAGAGTTGGGTAAGCTTAGGTTTTATGCGAACAAAAGAAAATCTCGAAAACGACCAGTATTACAATTACAAATTGAATGACCAGAACCAGCCCATAGAAAGTACATTGGTTGATGTAGGTTATTTACGCCGTCCAACAGACAGGATGATAACTTTTGGCATGTTTTTCCAGGACTACTTAAGCACCAATAAAAACTTTAAAGTTTATTTGAACACGCTTTACGGAAGCAATTTGCCCTACAATATTCCGGGAAGTGTAAAATACAGGAATGCTTTAGTTATTGATCCGTATATAAGGGTTGACCTTGGGTTAAGCGCTTTATTATTAGACAGTGATAAAACAAACCGAAGAAGCCACAGCCCCTTCCGCAGCTTTGACAATATTTGGGCAAGCCTCGAAATTTTTAACCTCGTTGATCGTGCTAATACAATTAGTTATTTACTGATTAAAGATTTTGCAAATAATACTTTTACACTGCCAAACCGGTTAACGCCGAGGTTATTGAATTTGAAGTTGGTGGCGAGGTGGTAATCTCACCCTTCAATATCGTCAGCAACTTATATTAAAACGATGAAATGAACAAGTGCTTAATATCTGAACCAATGCTGGTTTTTCAAAAGAATTACGAAGGTTTTTATTAGTTTTGAAGACAAACTTTAGAAATAATACTATAATTGTTATTTCATGTCGCAGCCATTATAAAATCTAATAAATTCTCATCCTGTATGCATTCATAGCAGTAACGCCTAATTTTTTTATTAGTCTGTAGTTAACCACTGCGCCTACAGGCGCCCCTATTACAGGAATTAACTGTGCTAACTTTGCCAGGTCAATATAGTCTCTGTATTCCTGCTGAAAACTGCGCCAGTCAAATTCATTTACATCATCAGGAAGTTCTTTACTTTTTTCATCCCAATCAACCATTTTCAAATAAATATTTCTGCGGTGCTCATGGCTTGAAAAAGCAAGTTCAAAAATATGAAGCAGATATACTCTTTCTTTATAATCCATTACATCATGGCCATAAAATGCAGCGATATCAAATAACAATTTTAATTTTAAGCCAAGCAAAATAGGAAAATCTGCAAGGCCGAGTAATAATCCTCCGGCGCCTGTTACTCCTCCTTCAAAGGCAGCAGTAGTTCTGTAAAACGCTACTCTTTGCTTAACTGCAAGTTCTCGTTCCTCTAACGATACGCCGGTTAAAAGTTTAGCGGACGTATATTTTGCACCAAATAAAACACCCCTTATCATTTGTTTTATAGTTACGGTTATAGCATTATGTACCTTTTCAGGAATCCAACTATTAATCCTGGTTTGTACTTTTTTAGAGAGGTTGTTTAAAAAAGAAGGTGGCTTAATCATTTGGTTTTGCCACGCTTTTAATTCAGCAGATATCTTTTGATCATAATACTCCATCAACAGCTTTTATAGCGCTAAATTAAACATGGTATATAGCATAAGTTTGCTGGTGTAAAATAAGAAAGGAGCAGGCTTCTGTTATCATTGCAGATTGATGGCAAAAAAAGACAAGTGCCTAATTCTTTTGTGCAGTAGATAAAAAACAAAATTTACGTTGCCGCTAAAGCCTTCCCAAATCTAATATTCTTATTGCCCTGATCCTGAAGGTGTAGGTGACGGATTATCAGATTGAATTAACTGCATTAGTTCATTTAGCCTTGGCTCTAATATGATTTCTGTGCGGCGGTTTCTTGCTCTTCCCTGTGCTGTTGAATTTAAGTCTACCGGTTCAAATCTGCTACGGCCACTGGCTGTTACCCGTGTGGGATCAACTTTGTAAGTTTCTGTAAGAATGCGTACGATAGCTGTTGAACGGGCCGTGCTTAAATCCCAGTTATCAGTATATTTTCCTCTTATTGGGATTGAATCTGTATGACCTTCTATGTTTACATTAATTTCGGGATTAACGTTAAGCACCTCAGCTAACTTACCTAAGGCTTCCCGTCCTTTAGGATTTACCACTGCACTTCCTGATGGAAATAATAAGTTTTCCTGCAAACTCACGTACACCTTACCATTCTTAATAGAAACTGTAAGCTCGTTTGAATTAAACCCTACAAGCGCATTATTAATTTTTGACCGTAATTCCTGTGTGTTTTTGCGTTGTTGGTCTATAAGTGCTTGTAATTGTTCGAGCCTGCGTTGCTGATCAGCAATTTGCTGCTGGTTCAAATTTAATTTTGAGGATGCATCTTGTAAACGGTTAGAAGCCTCTTGCCGCGTAGCATCTAATTGTTGTTGAAGAGTCATCCGGGTTTTTTCAAGTTGAGCATAATTGTCTTGCACGCGATTTACATTTTGCTCAAGATTGTTAATACGGCTCGCCATTTGAGCACTATCCATCTGTAATTGCCTGATGGCATCCTGAGCCGATAACAACTTGCTTTTTGCAACGCACGAACTAAGAAGCAATCCTGCACCAATAATCATTGCAGGTATTGTTAGTATTTTTTTGGTCATAGTAATTATTTGTATAAAGGTGCAAAATTTCCATGCCAACACAATGAGAAATAAAACGTTAGTTCATTTAAATCCTCTATAGCTTAATTTTTTACTTCGTGAACAGAAGTACAACTCCTCCAATCATTGCTACGTCATGGTATAATAGCCTGGCATAAAACTAAAAAATGAATTGAAAAATCCATTTGTTACTATTTCCTCTAAATGTTGCTTATTGATTTTGCTGTTCAGGTAAGTGACCTTTAGGTTTGTCTTAAGTTCTTTGATAGATATATTATTACTATTACAATTTCTTTTTTGGTTCTTTTTTCTTTGTGAATTAACGTTGATAAGTGTAAAACTTTCAACCTGGCTATAGCAGGCACATTGACGAGTGACGGGGGCAAAACCCACGTTGTGTTTAAATCCTGCCACAGCAGGGTTTGTAAAAAACCTAAATAGAAAATTAAGCTGGCAGCTTATTACAAGGTCTAAGGAAAATACAAATTGCTTTTGGTTGAAAGCATTTGTAACAAATAAAAGAGCTAAAAATGCAAGCAGTGAAGTTCTTTCATTTTGCCGGAATTGATGTATCAAAAATTTGGATTGACGTATGCATATTGGTTAGTTGCGAAAAGTCAACATTTTAGCATGAAAAAAAGGCACTTGAACAATGATCACATAATGCTGCATAATTTTAAACATGCTTCGATACAACTTTTGTAAGTGTAATAACCTGTCATAAAATGAGTTTTATAGTTAAGAATTAAAAAGACTTTACATTTTCATGCCTGCCATTGGCGAAGACCCTATTCTAAAAATATATTCGCTGTTGATTAAGTATGCACCCCGGATAACAACTGCTTCACCTTGTGATAAACCATAAGTAATTTCTATACGGTCTCCGCTTTCCATGCCTATAGTTACCATTTTATTTTTAAAAGTATTTTTGCCTGTTTGTACCCATACTGTCGCACCACTAGCACCTCTTATTACTGCATCCATAGGTAATGATAAAACATTTCTTTGACCTCCTTTTAATACCACATAAGCTGACATGCCCGGCTTTAACTGATTGCCTTGATTTGGTATAGTAACCCTTATGAGGTTTAATCTTTTATCAGTACTTATTTCAGGGTTTACAAATTCAACTCTTCCGCTTATTTGTTTACCAATGTCGGGTAGCTGAACTGTTACTGAACCATTGTTATTGATTTGAGAATACTGGCTTGTATAAACCTGTGCTTCTGCCCATAGTGTAGATAAGTCTGCTAATTGTACTATCATTCCACCCTCGGCAATGTATTCTCCTTCCTGAATGTTTAATTCTGTTATGTAGCCACTTTGATTGCTATAAACTGTTGTAGTAATTTTTGCCTTGTTAGTCTTTGTTAGTGTAATAATCTGTGCCTCACTCATGCCCCATAACAATAGTTTTGTTTTTGCACTTTTAATTACCTGGTCAAAATCTATTAATGAATTGTCAAGCAGCTTTCTCCTTTCTAATGCCAATAAATATTCCTGCTTTGCATTGTTCAATTCTTCGCTGTACACTTCCATCAATGGCTCTCCCTTTCGAATGTAATCACCAATGTTTTTGTGGTACAGTTTATCTATTCTTCCCATTACTCTTGAACTTACAGATGTCAACTTTTGCTGGTCGTAATTCAGCGTAGCGTTTAATACAGTTTCATTTCCAATAACACCTTTGCCTATGGTATCTACAAGAATATTTCCTAACTGTATTTGCTGTTCACTTAATTGTAATTCATCTAACTTTGGAGCCTTACTTTTTTGCACCTGAATTAAGGTCATTCCGCAAATAGGGCATTTACCCGGCTTTGGTTCATTTATTTGCGGATGCATGGAACAGGTATAATAAACGTTTTTATTTGCTGCAACTTTTTTATCATGCTTACACGATGCAAACAATATAATTGATGCAATGGCTGCAAACAAAAGAAGCAATCTATACGACCAAAAGCTGCCTGATTGTGATTTGATATATTTTAAGTGCATACTTGCTATTTTACTTTTATGAAACTCTCGCTATCTGTTAGGTATTGTGCATTTGCTGCAACTGTATCTGTAGCTGCTAAGCCATTTATTATTTTAACCATGCTATTTTGCCTGAGACCTATTTGAACTCTTTTCGCTACAAATCCACCATTTGTTTTTACGAATGCAACATCATTTAAGCCTAATGAAAGAACTGCTTCCTGTGGTAACCAATTTGCATTTGCAGAACTACCGAAAATGTTTGCACTGACCTGACTACCTATAGGAATGTGTAACCCTGAATTATCGAAATATACTCTTGCTGTTAATGTTTTACTGCCTTGGCGATAGAATGGTTCGATGAAATTTATCTTAGCCCTGAATACTTTTTGTGGCATTGCTTCAGGTGTAATTTTTACAAGATTACCTACTTTAACCATGCGCTGGTTCTCGGGAAAAATATTTAAAACTGCCCAGCCTTTTTTAGGATTGGTTAATGAAAAAACTTTTTGCCCTTGTTGAACATACATTCCTTCACGAATTGCCAAAGGTGCAGTTGCTGTTGCTGTATTTTGCATTTGACCTGATGCAGCCATTGTTTCCTGACCTGCTTCATGAACATGCCCCATTGCATTGGAATAAACCGATATGGTTAACGTTGCTTTTCTTGTTCTTATCAATTGCTGCACTTGCTGATTACTCATACCCATCAATAAGAGCCTTTGTTTTGCAGCTTCAATAAGCGAAGTGTTTGAAGCATCACTTTTTAAAAGAAAAAAAAGGTTCTGTTGAGCAGTAGCTATTTCAGGACTGTATATGTCCATTATTTTATCTCCCCGCATTACCATTTGGTAGCGGTAGCGAACATATAGCCTTTCAATTCTTCCTGCCACTCTTGATGATATTGAAGCTACATCACGGGTATCATTTTGTATGTTACCCAATGCTTCAATAGATATTTCTTCACTGCTCTTTTTTATAGTTGTTACCGGAACTGTTGTTATTACAAACTCATTGGTTGGTTTTACTAAATCTTCTAATTGTATGTCTGTTATTTTTTGTGTATTGTCTTCTTTCTTAATTAAGTCCATACTACAAATTGGACACTTACCGGGCTTGTCCCTTCTAATTTGGGGATGCATAGAACAAGTGTATAACTGCTTGCCTTCTGAAACATCGTGAGTATGTGTTTCACTCTCCTTGTGCTTGCATGATGTGCCTGCAACAAAAAGTGTTATAACAATCAGGCAAAGCCACAAGTATTTTTTATGCTTTGATGGTAATATCATATTCATTCTTATTTAACCTCCAGTATTCTTTCTAAATTAACCTGCATGGTCAACAATTGCTGCAACTGGTTTAGATATTCGATTTGTGTTTTGTTTAATGCATCCCATGCATCAAAGAGGGTAAACAATTGTTCTGTATTTTGCTGATAACCTAATTGCATTACCTGGTAATTTTTACGCAATGCAGGTATTATGTTTTCTTCATAAAGTTTAACCTGTCTTTTCTTTGTTACAACATCTGCACTCATACCAGTAGCCATGCCTGTGGCTTCATTTAATAGTATTTGTTTTTGCTGGAACAATGCTTCTGACTTCCATCTTAAACTTTCCACATTGGCTTTCGATGCCCTGTTGGCTTTGCCAAGAGGTATTTTTGCCATGCCCATTAAAGTGTATTGCATTGGAAAGCCACCGAAGCCAAACATGTGGTCGTACCTAATTCCAAACTCTGGTTTTACCTTAGTTCTTTCTGCATTTTGCTGCAAGTAGGTTAATTGTATATCCTTGTCTATTGCCCTTATATCACTCCTATTGTTTAATGTGGTTGTATCAAACGATGTTGCAGTAAAATCCTTAATTGAGTAAGTTGTATCTATGTCAAATGCTTGATACTTATTTCTGTTCATCAATGTATTTAACCTGATACGGTTTTGGTTCATTTCATTGTCAAGTTCTACCTCCATATTTACGAGACTTCCTAATTCAGCCTTAGCTTTATAATAGGCGCTTAACTTATCGAGACCGTTCTTATATCTTATTTCAGCATCTTTAATCATGAAGTTTAACAGCTTCTCATTGCCATAAATAACGTTCAATTTCTTTTTAATAATTGCCAGATTGTAGTAGCTTTTTTTTGCTTCAGCATACAACTGGTTTAACTCAAACTTCTGTCTCTCTCTTTCTGATGCTGCCGCCCCTTCCATATAAGCAGCTTCTGCATTTTGCTTTTTCTTGTTAGGAAACATCTGTTGCACTGAAAGCATATATTGTCCCATGCCTGTTGCTCCGTTGTCTCCTTTCTGCCATAGCTTTCGATTGTAAGGTGTCATCCATAAGCCTGTTCCAAAGTCTGTAGGCATCCAGCTTCTTGCTCCCTTTGCAGCTTCATCCAGTGAACGTATTTGTGCTGCATACATTTTTGCTGTTGGGTTAGCACTGTCAATGGTTTGGAGTATTTCATTTAACCCTGTTGTTTTTTGTCCATTAACTATGCTACTGGTTAACAGGATTAGGAACGCTATTATTGATTTTATTTTCATGTTTAATGTTTTGCGTCAAGCACATCTATTTTTCCAAACTTCCGTAACTCATACTCTTTTGTCATTAAAAAGATTAATGGTGTTACCAATAATATGTGTGTGGCAGAAGTTAATACACCGCCTACCATTGGCAGCACTATTGGCTTCATCACATCGCTGCCTACACCCGAACTCCATAGAATTGGTATCAGTGCAAACAAGGAAACTGAAACCGTCATTATCTTAGGTCGTAATCTTTTTGCTGCACCTGCTATCACATACTCTCTTATATCTTCTTTTGTAATAGTCTCTCTCGAATTACCTTTTAAAGCAACCAACTGCTGCATTGCATCATTTAAATAAATGACCATAACAATGCCTGTTTCAACTGCTAAACCAAACAGCGCAATAAAGCCTACGGCAACTGCCACCGAAAGATTAACGCCCCAGAAGTAAATCATAAACGCACCACCAATCAATGCAAATGGAATTGATATTAAACTAAAGAATGCTTCTCTCACAGAATGGAATGCGAAGTACATACACATAAAAATGATAAGCAAGACAATAGGTAATATGAGCTTTAAAGTTTTCTGGCTTCTTATCAGGTTTTCATATTGTCCACTCCATTCTATGAAGTAGCCTTTAGGCATTTGCCCAATCATCTTGTCTAAATTTGCTCTTGCTTCTTCTACTGTACCTCCCAGGTCACGTTCTCTTACATTAAACAAAACCGTACCTCTCAATAATGCATTTTCAGAACTAATCATAGGCGGACATTCTGTAATTTTTATATCAGCAACTGCCTCTAAAGGAATAGGACCTGAACTCATTGTTTGTACCTGTAGTTGTTTTATTGCCGACAGGTTAGTTCTAAAGTCTTGTCCAAACCTTGCATTAACAGAAAATCGTCTTCGACCTTCTACAGTGGTCGTTAGCTTCATACCACCTAAAGCACTTTCAATAAGCGTATTTACATCGTCTATGCTTAAACCATATCTGCCTATCTCTTCTCTCTTAATTGCTATGTCAATGTATTTTCCCCCGGTTATCGGTTCAACATATAAATCTTTAACCCCTTCAATGCCTTGTAATGCTGTTCTAACTTTTTGAGCAAATACGTTTATTGTATCTAAGTTTTGACCATATACTTTTACACCAACGTCAGTTCGGATGCCCGTTGAAAGCATGTTGATACGGTTTATGATTGGTTGTGTCCAACCATTGGTAACGCCTGGTATTTGAAGTTTGCTGTTTAGCTCATTGATGATTTCTTCTTTTGTAATGTTTGCTCTCCATTCGTTACGAGGCTTTAAAATAACAATCGTTTCTATCATGCTTATAGGTGAGTTATCGGTTGCTGTATTTGCACGACCCGCTTTACCTAAAACATGTGCTACTTCAGGAACTGATTTTATCAGTTTGTCCTGCACCTGTAATATTCTCTTGACTTCTGAATTTGAAACATCCGGCAAGGTTACAGGCATGAAAAGAACTGAACCTTCATCTAATGGCGGCATAAACTCTTTACCTAAACTCATGACCAATGGAATGCTAATCAGCAGTGCAATGATGTTGACTGCTATTGTTGTTTTACGCCATTTTATACATGCCCTGATAACAGGCTCATACACTCTTTCAAGAAAGCGATTGATAGGGTTGTTATGTTCACTCCTAAACCTGCCTTTCATAAAGAATGAAATGAGTACCGGTGCTAACGTTAGTACCAGGATTGCATCAACTATTAAAATGAAAGTTTTAGTATATGCAAGAGGACCGAATAACTTGCCTTCCTGACCAGTGAGTAAAAAGACGGGAAGAAAAGAGGCTATTATAATGATGGTTGAAAAGAACACACCTCTTGAAACCTGCTTACTGGCTTTCTCGATTATAGCCATACGAATATCTTCAGGCACTTTAGTATAATCCTGCCTCTTGAAAATCTTACTTTTTGACTTAAAAAATTTCATGTTATACCTTTTTGTTGGCCGGATTATTTTGCCATTCCGAAAGCCCTCTGTAAGCATTTTCGCTCATAATAATTCCGTTATCTACAATTACACCAATAGCCAAAGCAATACCTGTAAGCGACATTATGTTTGAGGAAATACCAAAGGCATTCAAAAGAATAAAGCTGACTGCAATGGTTATAGGAATTTGTATAATGATGCTTAATGCACTGCGCCAATGCAAAAGGAAAAGCATAACGATTAGAGAAACAATAATAATTTCTTCGAGGAGCTTTGATTTGATGGTTTCAATGGCTGCTTCAATCAATGTGCTTCTATCGTAGGCTATTTTAAATGTTACACCTGCCGGTAATCCTTTCTCCACTTCTTTCATCTTCTCCTTAACCGCCTTAATGACTTTATTTGCATTTTCGCCATAACGCATTACGACAATACCACCTACCGCTTCACCTTCGCCATTTTCATCAAAGATGCCTAACCGCAAATCAGAACCCATTTGTACATTGCCAATATCTTTAACTCTTATGGGTATGCCATTTGTATTTGATACGGATATGTTTTCTACATCTTCCCTGTTCTTTATATAACCTAAACCACGAACGATGTAAGCCATGTCTGACATTTCAAACTTTCTTCCTCCTACATCATTGTTGCCTGCTTTTACTTTGTTCATTACATCCATCATAGAGAGGTTGTAAAACTGTAGTTTAACAGGGTCAATAACAATCTGGTATTGCTTTTCAAAACCGCCAAAGGATGCTACTTCGGAAACACCCGGAACCGTTTGCAAACCAAACTTTATGTACCAATCCTGTAAGGCTCTTTGTTCACCTAAGTCCATGCCCTTTGCATCAAGTGTGTACCAAAAAATATGTCCTACACCTGTCCCATCTGGACCAAGGGTTGGTGTTATTCCTTCAGGCAATAGACGTTGTGCATAATTAAGTCTTTCCAAAACTCTTGTCCGTGCCCAGTACACATCTACATCATTTTCAAAAATGATATAGACAAAGCTCATCCCAAACATGGATGTGCCCCTTATGTTTTTAACCTTTGGAATGCCTTGCAGGTTACTAACCAAAGGATAGGTAACCTGGTCTTCAATTACCTGTGGGCTTCTGCCCATCCATTCGGTA